>ERZ795042.15-NODE-15-length-214603-cov-301.425704_pt1:0-55000 | contig 214603 bp, 209 predicted proteins | sample MGYA00375126_ERZ795042 | MGnify/ENA primary metagenome ERZ795042 (study PRJEB30171, sample SAMN05518105) | compost metagenome | isolation source: Feedstock adapted compost from Newby Island compost facility, Milpitas, CA | place: USA:Newby Island compost...
ACGCGCGGCTTCCTGGTGCAAAGAGTCAGCGCCACCGTTGATCGATTCTCGTGAGAGCGCGCTCGCCGCGAGGCATCCGGCCGTCCTGTCTGTACGCCGGCAGGACATCATGAGAAGAGTTTCATGAGCTACGCGTGACGCTAATTCCGCCGATTTCGCGAGGCCTCAAAGTTACAAATGAATTCAAGCCCTCAAAGCAAGAGCGAGCGCGGAGACTGAGCCGAAGGGAGTCGACGACGAGCCATGAAGAAAATCTCATCTTATGCGTAAATCGCGGCGGAAAGTCTCACCTTATGCGTAAATCTGGTCCCAGCTTTTGGTGTGCGGCATCGATCTAAGTTATTGATTCTATTCAGATGCAAGTCTCACCTTTTGAGGGTTCCCACAGCGCCGCCATCGCACTTCGTGAGCGGGCGGCGACGACGATGCGGGTCCGTCGAGCCCGTGTGTGACATCCGGCAGGCGGACATCCCTGCCCGCCTGCCGGCTTCGAGTCGATTCCGCGCGCCGTCGAGTCGTTCTTCCCGTCCTCAGCTGCCGCTACGGATCGAGCAGATCGCCGGGTGTCGGCGGCAGCTGCGGCACGGTCTGCTGCGGGAGCGGGCCCGACAGCGCCTCCAGGAACGCGACGATGTCGTTCACCTGATCTTCCGTCAGCGTAAGACCAAGCTGAGTGGAGGCCATGACGCGGACCGCTTCCGGCAGGGTCTTCACAGCGCCGTTGTGCATGTAAGGCGCCGTGTAGACCAGATTGCGCAGGGTGGGCACGCGCCACATGTGCTCGTCCGCGGGGTCGCCGGTCACCTCGAACCGCCCCTTGTCCTCCGTCAGGCGGTACTTCGCGACATAGGGACTGTCCGGCACAGTCGGGAACTTCATGAAGAACCCCGTGCCCATCGGCAGCTGCGGCCCGGCAAACATCGGCCCCTGATGGCACGAGATGCAGCCGACTTCACGGAAGGTGTTCATGCCGCGGATCTGCTGCTCGGTGAGTGCGGACTTGTCGCCCTTCACGTAGCGGTCGTACGGGGTATCCGGGGTGATGAGCGTGCGCTCGTACGCCGCGATGGCGCGGGCGATGTTGTCGATGGTGATCACATCGCCCTTGCCGAAGGCCGCTTCGAAATACGGGCGGTAGCCCGGGATGCGCTTGACGCGCTCGACGACGGCTTCGAGGTCCGACATGCCCATTTCGATGGGATTCACCGGCGGTCCCTTCGCCTGCTCCTCGAGCGTGGGCGCGCGGCCGTCCCAGAACTGGACCGAGAGGAACGCTGCGTTCCAGACCGTGGGCGCGTTGCGTCCGCCCTTCTGGCCGTGAACACCGACCGACGTCGGTCGATGGTCGTCACCGCCTTCGGCAAGGTTGTGGCAGGAGAAGCACGATACGGTGCCCGTCGAGGACAGCCGCGGGTCGAAGTACAGCATCCTGCCGAGCTCGATCTTTTCCTGCGTCGTGGGATTGTCCGCCGGAGCGGGGGCAACCTCCGGAAGCGCCTGCCAGACGCTGTCGTTCGATGCAAATGCCGTCGATGCTGCCAGAATCGTTGCGGTAACGACCGCCTTCAATTTCATCGTGCAAAAGTCTCCTCAGGCCGCACGTGACGAGCCGATGTCGTGCGGCGCGTGAATCGTACCCATGAGAATGCGGAGGCGAGGATACGCAGACTTACGGATCGGCCGCTCCGAAGATGCGGCATGGAAGTCGCGTCAGCGGCGTGCGCAGTGAAAGTGCACGCGGACTCCGCAGCTCGGCGGCGCGGGATTAAAGTGGAAAGTCGCGATCAAGTCCAGTGCCTGCAAGGCACGCGTGCGATCGCGTCCCGCTCACACGATGGCGCAGACTGATGTGCTCGTTCTCCGCAAAGTCCGCGAGCTCCTTGTCGAGGGCTTCGGAATGTGAGTGGCCGGAGCGGGTCCAGAAGGGATTCTCCGCTGGTCATCGTGTCGATGGGCCGCGGTCTTCCGTTGTGCACTTCCGCCTGGCCGATGCAATGGCGTCTGCCACGACGGCTGCGGCATCGACGAGCTGCTCCTCCGTGTGACGCCGCGTCACACGGAGGAGCAGCGTCGAACGCCTCAGAACTTCGACTTCCGAAGATCGGACGAGCTGCGGTGCCGCCCGTGCGGCAGCCATCCGGGCGGGAATGAGGAAGTTCGAGAAAGTATGGGAACCGCTGAATCCGCGTACCTGGTACGCGGTCCCCTTGCCGCGGCTCGCGAAGAATCCTCCGATGCACGCGAAGGTCTTCGAAAAGGAGCCGACGAGGAAATCGATCTGATCCAGGACATCCTGCTCCGCGAGCACGCCCCGCCCATTGGGGCCGAGCAGCCCGAGGTCATGCGCAACGTCCACCATCAGGTGGGCACGATGCGTTCTGCACACAGCAAGCAGTTGCCTGAAGTCCGGGTGGTCCGAGTCCATCGAGAGCGGTGACTCGGTGACGACCAGGATCGCGGCGTCCGGATGAGTCTGTCAGATTCGAGCGAGGCGTTTCTCCGCGCTCCGGAGATCGTCGTGCGCGAAGAACGAGACGTTTGGCGTGCTCGCTCGCGCGCCGTGCTGCAGGCAATCGTGAGCAAGTGAATCGAGGACGACGTGATCGTCGGGACGCACGATACCCTTGATGGCGCCATAACCGGCGCCCGGTCCGGTGGGGAACAGTACGACGCGCGGATGTCCGGTAAACGCTGCGAGTCACCCCTGGCGGGTGATCCACCTTCCTCCTAATATTTTCTCCCCGGCGGCGGTCCACGCCCAACCTCTTAGGCCCCACCCCGGCTGGGGCCCTCGTGAGGCAAAGGGGGCATACTCCCGGACCGGCATCGACGGAACCCTGCTCGTCACGGAACGCCCTGCCGGGGGCGGCGGGCCGTGGCGCGTGCAGAGGAGATCCGGAGATGTCGAAGAACAAGGACCTCAAGCGCCTGATCCGGGCGCGCATGGCGAAGACGGGCGAGTCCTACACCACGGCCCGCGCCCACCTCATCGGCAGAAAGAATCGCAGGCACGCCTCTCAGCCGGAGGCTCCGGAGCACCCCACGGAGTCGGTACGCGAACAGCCCACAGCCGCCGAGTCACCCGCGGCACATGAGCATCGCACAGCACTCCCGATCCCCGACGGCTACGAGAAGATCACGGGCAGGAGCGACGCGGCGGTGCTGAAGGCGTCCGGTCGGACGTGGCCCGAGTGGGTCGCGTTGCTCGACCGTCGCGGCGCCGCAGGCATGGAGCACCGCGCGATCGCGAAGCTCGTGCACGAGAAGTACGGTGTCGGCGAATGGTGGGCGCAGATGATCACCGTCGGGTACGAGCGGCTGCGCGGGCTGCGTGATGTCGGGCAGCGGCGTGGCGGAAGCTACGAGGCGAGCAAGAGCGTGACGGTCGCGGCTCCGGTCGAAGCGCTGTGGTGCGCGGTGCACGACCCGGAGCAGCGCAAACGCTGGCTGCCGGGCGTGGAGCTCGAAATCCGCACGGCCACGGAACCGAAGTCGATGCGCATCCGGCTCGCCGATGGCCTCCGGATGGAGGCGTATTTCACGGCGAAGGGGCCGGCGAAGAGCGCGCTCGCAGTTCAGGTCCAGGGCTTGCCCGACAGGAAGGCCGCGCAGGCCGCGAAGGAATTCTGGGGCGAGCGGCTCGCTGCGCTGAAGGCGCTGATCGCCCGCGAATAGCGGCTTGGCGAGCGCGTCGTGACGTCCGCAGCTCAGCGTCTGCCGAGCCTCTGGACGATCAGCTCCGTCAGCACGGCCACCTTTCGCGGCGCGCGGCCCGGCGGGCGCACGACGTAGATCGCAACGTCGGGCGGTCTGTGCTGCGGCAGCAGCTCCACGAGCCTGCCCGACTCGAGATGCGGGCCGGCGAGGAAATCCGGCAGCAGAGCGATACCGACGCCCGCGAGCGCGGCAGCTGTCACCGCCATGCCGTTGTCGGTGCGGAAGCGCCCGCGCGGTCTTATGGTTACCGTTCTGCCGCGGTCGGTGAGCCTCCACATCGGAATGTTGTAGAGCACGGCTTCGTGCTCGAGCAGCTCGTCGAGTGTCCGGGGTGTGCCGTGCTTCTCGATGTACGCGGGACTCGCGACGACGTGCGCGCGCACCGGCGCGATGCGCCGTGCGACGAGCGACGAGTCCGGCAGAGATCCGATGCGGATTGCAGCATCGTAGCCTTCGCCGATGACGTCGACTATCTGATCGGTGTACGACACGTCCATCCGCAGGCGCGGATAGCGGCTCGCGAACTCGGCGAGCACGGGCGAGAGATGCGTCGGCCCGTACGACAGGGGCGCCGAGATGCGCAGCAGCCCGCACAGATCGCCGTCCGGTGAGAGCGCATCGCGCGCAGCGTCGAGCTCCGCGAGCGCGCGTGCCGCGTGCTCGCGGAACGTTGCGCCTGCTTCGGTGAGCGCCGCGCCGCGCGTCGTGCGGGTGAGGAGCTGAACGCGGAGCGTCCGCTCGAGCCGCAGCAGGCGGCGGCTGACGATCGACTTGGACAGTCCGAGGCGGCGTGCAGCAGGCGTGAGTCCTCCCGCGTCCGCGACGGCGACGAAGGTCTTGAGATCCTCCAGGGCGAGCACGACGGCGGTCCTCCGATGCCGCGAGCGACCGGCTCATTGTCTCACGATCCGCAACCCGAACCCCCATGATCGGTCCTGTGTGTTGCCAGTTCTGCGACACCGAGTTGCACGGCGCGCGGCTACCTGAACGTGGCGCACGGAACCAACATGCAGCCAACCACCGATGCGGGAGGCGGCATGAGAAACATCCTGGTGATCAACAGCAGCGCGGCAGGAGACGACGCGGCATCGAGAGTGCTCGTCCGAAGCGTGGTCGAGGCGCTGAAGCGTGAGGCGCCCGGAGCGACCGTCGTCGAACGTGACGTGGGCCGCGACCCGATTCCTCATCTCATGGGTGATGCGCTCGACGGCATCCGTCGCGACGAACCGCAGACGCGGGGCGGGTGGCGCACGCGCGAGCTCTCCGACGCGCTGATCGCGGAGCTGAAGGCGGCCGACGTCATCGTGATCGGCGCACCGATGTACAACTTCGGCGTGCCGACGACGCTGCGCGCATGGTTCGACCACGTGCTGCGCGCCGGCGTGACGTTCGCATACAGCGAAGCCGGTCCGCGCGGTCTGCTCGAAGGCAAGCGCACGATCGTCGTCGAGAGCCGCGGCGGCGAGTATTCGAGCGGTCCCGCGCGCGCCTTCGACTTCCAGGAGCCCTACCTCCGGCACCTGCTCGGCTTCATGGGTATAGACGACGTGACGTTCGTGCGCGCGGAGAAGCTGGGATTCGGACCCGAAGCGCGCGCGGCGGCGATTGCGGAAGCGCACGCCGCGATCGAGGCCGCAGTGGCGCGCATGCGCGCGGTGCCGGATTCCGTCGCTGCGTGATGATGCAGTGGTGGATGGCCGAAGCGTCCCGGCTCGTCGAGCGGGCGGCGACCGCGGGTATCACGCGACCGCGTGATACCCGCAGCGGTTCCTCATCAGCCCGCCTTGGCCTGCTGGGCGTGGAGCGCGTACTTGGCGTCGATGCCGCAGATGTGCGCGCTCAGCCACATCTTGAAGAACACGAAGAGGTCGTCGGGGAGCTTGCGCGTGGTCTGGAACGTGCGCTGATAGTCGGCGAGCCGGTCCATGAGCTGCCTGTGCACGCCCTTGTGCACGCGCAGACCCGGAAAGCCGATGCGTTCCATGTAGGCTTCCTCGTCGGCGAAGTGCTTCGACGTGTAGCGCACGAGGTCGTCGAGAGCCAGCGCGATGTTGGCGTGCGATGCTCCGCTCGCGTGCAGAGAGTGCACCTTGTTCATCTTCGAGATGAGAACCTGGTGCTCGTTGTCCATTTCGGGAACGTGGAGACTCAGCTTCGCCGGGTCCCACTGGAAGAAGTCGCTCAATTCAGTCTCCTGCCACTTGAATTCTTGTACTGGCCGGCAGACAACCGATGCATGCGCGGCAGTTCTGACCCTGCATCGGCCGAACGCGGAAATTCTTTAGCGACGGCAGGCGACGGCGCCTTGCGTCGAGCACGTATTGCCTCGAACGATCGAGGACAGCAGAGGGGCAGCCGCGACGGATCGTGCGCGACGAGCGCTTCGATGTACCGGGTCAGCAGGTCCGTGAGGCAGGCACGGTCGCAATCGGCGGCGTCGGCCGGGCTCGACGCGACGCGCCGACTCAGCGCAGATGCTCGACGACGTGGTCCACCTCTTCCGCGCTGCCGAGAATCACCGGCGTCCGCTGGTGGATGTCGGTCGGCTGCAGATCGAGGATGCGCCGATCCGGGCCGGCGAGCGCCTTGCCGCCTGCCTGCTCGATGATCATCGCCATCGGGTTCGCCTCGTACATCAGGCGGAGCTTGCCGTTCGGTGCCTTCTTCGTCGGCGGATAGAGGAACACACCGCCCTTGAGCAGGATGCGGTGCACGTCGGCGACCATCGCGCCCACGTAGCGGCTCGAGTAGCCGTGCTCCTGCGCCCAGTCGAGATAGCGCTGGTAGCCTTCGGGGAAGGTGCGGCGATTGCCTTCGTTCACCGAGTAGCTCTTGTTCGCGGCGGGGATGCGCACGCCGCGCTCGACGAGCAGGAACGCGCCGACCGAGGGATCGAGAACGAACATGTCGACGCCGCGGCCGACGGTGAGCACGAAGATCGTGGACGAGCCGTACAGCACGTAGCCGGCAGCGACCTGCTGCGCACCGGGCTGCAGGAGCGAGGCGCGCGGATCGCGCGACCGGCGATCGTGCCGCAGGATGCTGAAGATGGTGCCGACGCCGCCGCACACGTCGAGATTCGAGGAGCCGTCGAGCGGATCGAACAGCACGCAGTAGCGCCGTTCGCCGTCCGACGACTCGCGCAGGATCACGGGCTCCTCGTTCTCCTCCGAAGCCACGATGGCGACGCCTTCGCGCTCGGCGAGGAGCCTGAGCAGCACCTCGTTCGCGATCACATCGAGCTTCTGCTGCTGCTCGCCCTGCACGTTCTCGGTGCCCGCGGCACCCAGCACGTCGTCGAGCCGGGCGCGGCGCACCTTCGCGGCGATCACCTTCGCCGAGATGGACAGCGCGGAGAGAATCCACGAGAGCGTCCCCGACGCCTCGGGAAAGCTCTCATGCTGCTGCAGGATGTGTCCCTGCAGGGTGACGAGGGGGCCGGGCGATACGGGCAGCTTCAGTTCTGCGGACATCTCGCGAATCCTTTCCTCGGACTGTGTGTGAGTGGAACCGGAAAGTCTGCCACCTCCGGCGGGCGAGGTGCCATGCCGGCGGCGGCGCGCCATGCAGGCAAAAAAAACCCCGCTCGCGCGGGGCCGATCGGTCGCTTGCTTGTTGTGGAGGAGTGTCTTCTCGTTATTATCCGGTCGCCTTGACGTCGAGGGACTTCGGTCCCGCCACGCGTGCGATTCTTCTTGTTGGTATCCGCTAGCTTGCTTCCTTCCCAGGGCCATGTCGGCCTGTCTGGTGAGGGAATAAGCAACGGGCATGCCAGAGGCGCACGTGAGGCGCGCGATGTGACATGTTGTATCTGCGACGTGGTTCAACTGTGATCCAGTGCGCGTTATGCGAGCTTTCGCATCCGTCGAGGACGATGGGCGCACGGCGGTTTCGCCCGGCACTTGTCAAGATCACCGACGCTTACACCGCTCCAGCGGGTGGTGTCGGGTAGGCTCTGGAACGCAAATCATTGAAAAGGCGGGCAATTCTCCCGGTTGACCGGGTGTAAATGAGCCCGACAGCTACGTACGCGAGGGGGTCGAATGAAGGGAACTCGGACGGCAGGCACGTGGTGGCTGCAGGCGCTCGATCGCGCCCGGCTCGCCGTGCTCACCATGATGCTCGCAGGCGTCACGCCGGCATTCGCTTCGGATCCGCCGTTTCCGCGGCCGCCGGAGCTCGAACGCGACGTCCAGTTCTGGATCCGCGTCTACACGGAGATCACGACGAACGCGGGCTTTCTGCACGACGAGCGCAATCTCGCCGTCGTGTACGAGAAGCTCGAGTTCCCCCCGGACATGAGCCCGCGCGAGCGGCAGGCGCAGGTCGACCGTGCGCGCGATCGCATCGCCGATGCCCTGCGCCGCATCGCGTCGGGCGCCAGCCCGCTCTCCGCCGAAGAGCGGCGCATCCGCGATCTCTGGGGCGAGGAGGGCACACCCGGCCGGCTGCGCGAAGCCACGAACGGAATCCGCTTCCAGCTCGGGCAGGCCAACCGCTTCCGCGAGGGACTCGTGCGCTCGGGAGCGTGGGAAGCGCACATTGCGCAGACGCTGGCGAACCTCGGCCTGCCGCCGGAGCTCGCCGTGCTGCCGCACGTCGAGTCCTCTTTCAATCCTTATGCGTATTCGAAGGTCGGCGCGGCGGGACTGTGGCAGTTCATGCGCTCCACGGGACGGCGCTACCTGCGCATCGACGGCGACGTCGACGACCGATTCGATCCGTTCCGCTCCACCGAGGCCGCCGCGCAGCTCCTCGCCTACAACTACCGCCTGCTCGGCACCTGGCCGCTCGCGCTGACCGCCTACAACCACGGTGCGGCCGGCATGCGCCGGGCCAAGGAAGTGATGGGCACCGACGACATCGTGAAGATCGTGCGCAACTACAAGAGCCGGACGTTCGGCTTCGCCTCGCGCAACTTCTACGTGTCGTTCCTCGCGGCGCTCGAGATCGACCGCAATCCCGAGAAGTACTTCGGACCGATCGAGCGCGCGCGCGAGCAGCAGTTCGTCGAAGTTCCTCTGCCCGCGTACGTGCCCGTGGCGGCGCTCGAGCGTGCAGTCGGAGTGGAACGCTCGCTCCTCAAGGAGCTGAATCCGGCGCTTCGGCCCGCGATCTGGGCCGGTGAGCGCTATGTCCCGAAGGGCTACCGGCTGAGGCTGCCCGCGACCGGCGAGCGCTGGACGCCGGAGCTGCTCGCGCAGCGCCTCGCGCCTTCGGAGCTCTACGCGTCGCAGCCGACACCGCGCGTGCACGTGGTCGCGCGCGGAGACACGCTGAGCGGCATCGCCGCGCGCTACGGCGTCAGCGTCGCGAAGCTCGCGGAGCTCAACGATCTGCGCGTCAACGGCATCCTGCGCGTCGGGCAGCAGATCCGTCTTCCGGGCGCGCCGACCGGCGCGGCAGTGGTCGCTTCGACCGCGGAACCGCCCGCACGCGTAACCCCGGCGTCCGCCGTGACGACGGCGCCGGCAGCCGAAGCGGTGTCCCAGTCCAAGGAACGCGTGTACATCGTGCGCCGGGGCGACTCTCTCTCGGAGATCGCGCGCAAGGTCGGCGTGAGCGAAGCGGAGCTCCTCAGGATCAACCGCATCCGCAATCCGAACTTCATCTACGAGGGTCAGCGGCTGCTGCTCGCGGAAGGCGCATCGACGGAGGGTGCGCCCGCGCCTGCGGTGGCAGGCGGTGCTTCGCGGACGGTGATCGCCTCGACCGCGAAGGAGGAGCCCGCCGGTGCCGTGCCGCCGGCGGTCGCGCAGCAGGAGAGCGTCGAGGATGAAGTCGCAGTGGCATCGGTCGCGAAACCCGCCGCAGCGGCCGAGCCGGTCACGGAGGCTCAGGCCGAAGCGCTGAGCCCCGCGCTCGGTCCGGCCGTGGAGACTCCGCAGACGGCGGATCCCTTCGACTACTCCGTCGCCTCGGACGACACGATCGTCGTCGCCGCGGCGGAGACGCTGGGGCACTTCGCAGACTGGCTGGGAACCTCGGCATCGAGGCTCCGCAAGCTCAACGACATGAAACCCGGCCGGCCGGTTTACATCGGACAGCGAATCAAGCTCGAGTTCCGCCGCGTGTCGCGCGAGACGTTCGAGGAGCGGCGCCGCGACTACCACCGTACGCTCCAGGCCGCGTACTTCGCGGCTCACCGCATCGTGGGCACCGAGGTGTACATCGCCCGGCGCGGCGACTCACTGTGGACGGTCACGCAGCGCTACGCGAGCCTGCCGATCTGGCTGCTCCATCAGTACAACCCCGACGTGGACCTCAATGCGCTGCGCCCGGGCATGCAGCTCGTCATTCCGCGCGTCGAGGAAGTCGTCAGCGCGGGTGGCTGATCTCCTCCGCGGGCTGCACGGCGCCGTGACGTCGCAGGCCGGTTTCCGCTGCGCTCTCGCCCGAAGGCGCCACATGAGCCACGAACTCACCGAGACCGGTGATCGACTTCGGCGGTGCCCTGAAGCGCTGCAGCTCGCCATTGACGTCCCGGGTGACGATCGCGACCTGGCGTGCGTTCGCGAGGCACTCGAGCGCCGAGTACGGCATGCGGAAGTACCACTGCGTGCTCCACGGAACCGGCGCGACGTAGGGTGCGCGCGTGAGTCCCAGCTCCGCGGGCTCACCCGAGATGGGAACCGCATCGATCCGCTGCGAATCGCATTCCACTTCGGACTGCACGAGCGGAGTGTCACCCTGAGTCGCCGCGACCCAGAGGTATAGCGTGCGCCGGCCCATGCGGTTCGTTTCGAACGGGGCGAGGAATGCGAACGAAGCGCCGAACGCGCCGCGCCCTTCCTCGGGCTCCAGCTCGATCGGCCGCGTGAGCACCGAGGTCGTCGTGCCGGTCCCGGGGTCGAGCGTCTCGTCGACCGGTGCGACTGGTTGCGCCGCGCAACCGGCGAGCAGCAGCGTGCAGGCCAGTCCTCGCGCCGGGTTCTGCGGGATTCGACACCAGTTCATCGGAGTACCCCCTCGAGTGGTAGTCAGCCGGGCTCGAACGTGAACGCAGCAAGCTTCGTGCTCACGGCGAAAGGTCGTGGTCCCTCGCTGTCGTGTGATGGCTGCACGTCGCGGGCGGGGGCCGGACCGCCTATAATCGAGCAAAGTTTCGCAAGTGCTTGTTTAATCTTGAAAATGAAGCACATCCTGGCCGTCGTCGCCGGCATTTTCGCTGCGACCCCGGCCATCACGGGGGTCGCCCACGCGGATGCTCTGCCGAAGTTCGAGCACGTCGTGGCACGCACGTACGAGCCGCAGAGCATGCCGATGGCCGACCGCGTCATCGTCCGCAAGGGCGAGCGGCGCCTGTACCTGATGCGCGGCGACAGGATCCTGCGCTCTTACAACATCCGGCTCGGCCTCAATCCCGTCGGCCACAAGGAGCGCTCGGGGGACTTCCGCACGCCCGAGGGTACGTACCGGCTGACGCGGCGGAACCCGAACAGCGAATACTTTCTCTCGATCCAGGTGTCCTATCCCAACGAAGAGGACAAGCGGCGCGCGCGCGCGAACGGCTGGGACGCCGGCGGCGCGATCATGATCCACGGGCTTCCGAATCAGCCGCGGCATCCGCCCGAGTACTACGAGAAGCGTGACTGGACGGACGGTTGCATCGCGGTGTCGAATTCGGACATGGTGGAGATCTGGCTCCTCACGCCGGACAACGTGCCGATCGAGATCCATCCGTGACGCGCGCTCCGGCCGCGCAGCAAGGCAGGATGCGTGGATAACACAGTCGATTTCCAGGAATTCGTCGATGCCCGCGTAGGACCGCGCGGCAGCAGTCTCGAGAACCTCTCCCAGGCCGAGATCAGCAAGCTCCTGGACTCGAGCCAGGGCGGGCTCTACGAACTGTTCCGCAAGTGCGCGCTCGCGGTGCTGAACAGCGGCGAAGCCACGGACAACGCCAAGGAGATCTTCGACCGCTACCGCGACTTCCGCATCGAGATCCTGCGCGAGCCGTGGGGCGTCAAGCTCCAGGTGCACAACGCGCCCGCGTCGGCCTTCGTCGACGGGCAGATGATCCGCGGCATCAAGGAGCACCTCTTCGCGGTGCTGCGCGACGTCGTGTACATCTCGAGCGAGATCCTGGACGGCGGGCGCTTCGACCTCAGGGACTCGCGCGCGATCACGAACGCGGTGTTCCACATCCTGCGCAACGCGCGGCTGCTCGACTACAAGGCGCGTCCCAACCTCGTCGTGTGCTGGGGCGGTCACTCGATCGGTCACGACGAGTACAAGTACACGAAGAGAGTCGGCTACGAGCTCGGACTGCGCGGTCTCGACGTGTGCACGGGCTGCGGACCTGGCGCGATGAAGGGCCCGATGAAGGGCGCGACGATCGGTCACGCCAAGCAGCGCATTCTGACGGGCCGCTACATCGGCATCACGGAGCCCGGCATCATCGCCGCGGAGCCGCCGAACGCGATCGTGAACCAGCTCGTCATCATGCCGGACATCGAGAAGCGGCTCGAAGCCTTCGTGCGCCTCGCGCACGGCATCGTCGTCTTCCCCGGCGGCGTGGGCACGGCGGAAGAGATCCTCTACCTCATCGGCATTCTCCTCGATCCGGCCAATCGCGAGCAGCCGTTCCCGGTGGTGTTCACCGGCCCGAAGGAGAGCGCTGCCTACTTCGAGCAGATCAGTCGCTTCATCGAGGGCACGCTGGGCCGCAGCGCGCTCGAGCGCTTCAGGATCATCATCGACGATCCGGCGGAGGTCGCACGCACGATGGTGCGCGGCATGGAAGCCGTGCGCGAGTTCCGCAAGCGCTACAACGACTCGTACAACTTCAACTGGCTGCTGTCGATCCGGCCCGAGTTCCAGCTGCCCTTCGAGGTGACGCACGAGTCGATGCGGCGGCTCGAGCTCCATCGCGATCAGCCGCCGCACCAGCTCGCGGCGAATCTGCGCCGTGCGTTCTCCGGCATCGTGACGGGCAACGTGAAGGAGCACGGCATCCAGGCCATCGAGCGCTACGGTCCGTACGAGCTCTCGGGCGATCCGCGGATCATGGAGCTCCTCGACGAGCTGCTGCAGGCGTTCGTCGCGCAGCTGCGCATGAAGCTGCCGGGCACGGTCTACAGGCCCTGCTACCGCCTCGTCGCGTGACATAAGACGCTCGCAGCGTGTGTCGCGTCGCGAGCGCGCGCGAGTTGTGTGCTGCGCCGCGCGCTCGCGCGGGTTTCTCGTGAACCAGTTCCTGTCGCCGGTTGCGGACAAATCCGTACGCTGTAGCCATAGCTTCAGGAGTTTCCATGAGTTCGTCGAACAGAGGGCGCGAGGAATCGCCGCAGCCGGGAAAGGAGACGAAGCCGGCCTCCTCTCCGCCTGCGCAGCCTGGCGCGGATCCTTACGCGAACTGGCTCGAGCGCATGCAGCGCGCGCGTGCGCGCCATGCGGCGATCACCAAGAACCTCTACACCTGGGCGAGTTACAAGAGCTGGGCCGACCGGATGCGGGACGCCTGGAACGAAGAGCAGACCGAGCAGAAGCCGAAGTAGCGCGGTCCGCTGCGGTCCGGCACGTCGGCTAGCCGGTGACCGTCGGCGTCAGCGCGAGGTCGGGCTGCGGGGCCGGCTGCGCTTCGGGTCTCCCGAGCCATTCGATGAGGGGCTCCCACTGCTCCACGTCGTCGCGCACGACGTAGCTCTTCATCTCGTGTATTCCGATACCGAGCTCGGCGGCGCGGACGTAGTTCTGGGAGTCGCGGATCGTCGCGACGATCGGGATGCCGAGCGTCTGCAGGAAGCGCAGGAGCGACTGGTAGGCGAGCGTGTTGCGCCGGACGCGGTTGGCGATCACGCCGATGCGGTTGTCCTCGCGGCGGACCTTCGCGACGAGCAGAAGGTCTCTGATACAGCGCGAGCAGGCGTGGATGTCGATGTCGGACGGCAGCACCGGCACGAGGATCTTGTCCGCATCCCGGGTGAGCTCGGGCATGCGGTGCGCATCGATGGCGGCCGGTGTGTCGACGATCACGTGCGTCGTGCCGCCCGGCACGCGCAGCTGGAAGCTGCGGGTCGTCCGGCTGTCCCGTTCGAACGCGGCGATGACGTGGATGGGAGGATGCGGCGGCTGGCGCTTCTTCACCCAGCGCAGCGAGGAGCCCTGCGGATCGAAGTCCATCAGGACAGGGGACTGCTGCCGGGAGACGAGGTAGCTCGCCAGGTTGATCGCGATAGTCGTCTTGCCTGAACCCCCCTTGGGGTTCATGACGACGATGCGCTGCATGTGATTCCTGATATACGCTACGGCCGGTGACAGCCTACGCACGCGGGCCGCGGTCCTGCAAGCGCAGGGCGACCGGCGTGCGGCGACTGTGACATCCGGCACGCACATCGCAGAGGACGCTCCGTAGAGTCTTCGGGAAATGGAATTTCTCCTTCGTTTGTGGGACGAGGCCGACGACTGGACGGGTGCCTTCAGGCACCTCGCCCGCGCGACCCTGTCCGAGCTCTCCGCCTTCACGGCGCCGCTCGCCGCGGCGGCTTCCGCCGCGGGCGTGTGGCTGCTGCTGCCGCAGTATCGGCTGACGGCCGCCCTCCTGGGCTGCACGGCCACGCTGTGGGGTGTGTACCGCGGCGCGGGCGGTACCTGACGCCGCCCCGGCGGGGGTGCGGCGCCCGCGCTTGAATTTTCCAGCCCAGCTCCCAAGATCGCCGGCCCGTACTTCAGCGCGGGCGCATCGCGCGCGCCCCGCCTGCGATCGAAGGGAACCGCGAGCATGACGACCACCGAGAAGCAGACGCTCAGCTTCCAGGCCGAAGTGCGCCAGCTCCTGAAGCTGATGATCCACTCCCTGTACAGCCACAGGGAGATCTTCCTGCGCGAGCTGATCTCGAACGCTTCCGACGCGAACGACCGCCTGCGCTTCCGGGCCATCGCGGAGCCGCAGCTCCTCGGCAGCGAGCCGGAGCTGAAGGTCTGGATCGACGCGGATCCCGAGGCCCGCACGCTCACGATCCGCGACAACGGCATCGGCATGACGCGCGACGAGGCGATATCGAACCTCGGCACCATCGCGCGCTCGGGCACGGCGGAGTTCTTCCGCTCGCTCTCGGGGGATCAGCAGAAGGATTCGCAGCTCATCGGGCAGTTCGGCGTCGGGTTCTACTCGGCGTTCATCGTCGCCGACAGAGTCGAAGTGCTGACGCGCCATGCGGCCGCGCCGGCCGAAGAGGGCGTGCGCTGGGAGTCGAGCGCCGACGGCGAGTTCACCGTCGAGACCGTCACGCGCCCCGAGCGCGGCACCGCCGTGACGCTGCATCTCAAGGAGGATGCGCGCGAGTTCACCGATCCCTTCCGGCTGCGCGCGCTCATCCGCCGCTACTCGGACCACATCAGCTTCCCGGTCCTCATGCGCAAGGAGGGCGAGGCGTCCCTCGATTACGAAGTGGTCAACCAGGCCACGGCGCTCTGGACGCGGCCGCGCACCGAGATCAGGGACGAGGAGTACCGGCAGTTCTATCACCACATCGCCCACGACCTCACCGATCCGCTCACGTGGAGCCACAACAGGGTCGAAGGCAAGCGCGAGTACACGAGTCTGCTCTACGTTCCGGGGCGTGCGCCCTTCGATCTCTTCCAGCGCGATGCGGCGCGCGGTCTCAAGCTCTACGTGAAGCGCGTCTTCATCATGGACGACGCGGAGCAGTTCCTGCCGCTCTACCTGCGCTTCGTGAAGGGCGTGATCGATTCGAACGATCTGCCGCTCAACGTCTCGCGCGAGCTGCTGCAGCACGACCCGGAGGTCGAGGCGATCAGGAGCGGGCTCACGCGGCGGGTGCTCGACATGCTCGCGAAGCTCGCGAACGACGACCCGGAGAAGTACCGCACGTTCTGGAAGGAGTTCGGCACGGTGCTCAAGGAGGGCATCGCGGAGGATCCGGGAAACCGCGAGAGGATCCTGCCGCTCCTGCGCTTCGCGAGCACGCACGAGAGCGACGACGAGCCGAAGGTGAGCCTGCGCGAGTACGTCGAGCGCATGAAGCCGGGCCAGGAGCGCATCTACTACGTCGTCGCGGAGTCGGTCGCGGCGGCGCGCGCGAGCCCGTACATCGAGCAGCTCCGTGAGCGCGGCATCGAGGTGCTGCTCCTCGGCGAGCGCATCGACGAGTGGGTCATGGGGTACCTCGAGAGCTTCGAGGGCAAGCGCTTCAAGGACGCCGCACGCGGCGATCTCGAGCTCGGCGGGCTCGAGAGCGAGGCCGACCGCAAGCGCCGCGACGAGGAGCTGAAGGAAAGCAAGGCGCTCCTCAAGCGCGTCAAGGACGCGCTCGGCGATCGCGTCATGGAGGTGCGGGTCGGCACGCGCCTCAAGGACTCGCCCGCGTGCCTCGTGCTCGGCGAGCACGATCTGGGGGCGAACATGCGCCGCATCCTCTCGGCCGCGGGCCAGAAGCTGCCGCAGTCGAAGCCGGCCCTCGAGCTCAACGTCTCGCATCCGCTCGTGAAGTACATGGACGGCCTGAAGGACGCGACCGAGTTCGAGGACCTCGCGCTGCTCGTATACGAACAGGCGGCGCTCGCGGAAGGCGGGCAGCTCGCCAACCCTGCCGATTACGTGCGCCGGCTCAACCGGCTGCTCGTGAAGCTCGCCGGAGCGGGCGCCTGACGAGGCGGCACCTCGCCGCCGCGGGCGCCGCTCCTCGCGGCGCGCCCCGGCGTTAGACTGTGCGCTTCTCGCGGGAGGGAGGGAGCGCACAGATGCATGCGACGATCCGGGCGACGATCCTTGCCGCCGTGCTCTTCGGCACGGCTGACGCCGACGCGGCGACCCTGATCCACGCCGGTCAGCTCATCGATGCCGTATCCAGTGCACCGCTGCGCGAGCGCACGATCGTCGTCGACGGCGGGCGCATCACGGCCGTAGAGCCGGGCTATCGCACGCCGGCGCAGGGCGACACGGTGATCGACCTGCGCAACGCCACCGTGCTGCCCGGGCTCATGGACATGCACGTTCACCTCACGAGCGAGTACAGCCGCACGTCGGAGCTCGACAGGTTCAAGAAGGACGCCGCCGACGTCGCCCTCGACGGTGCCGCGTTCGCCGAACGCACGCTGCTCGCAGGGTTCACCACGGTGCGCGACCTCGGCGACAGCTTCCGCGCCTCGATCGCTCTGCGTAACGCGATCAACGCAGGGAAGATCAGGGGTCCGCGGATCTTCGCCGCGGGCAAGTCCATCGCGACGACCGGCGGTCACGCGGATCCCACCAACGGCTGGGCCAGCTTCCTCGGTGCGCGTCCCGGTCCGGCCGAGGGCGTCGTGAACGGGCCGGAGCAGGCGGCACAGGCCGTGCGTCAGCGTTACAAGGAAGGCTCCGATCTCATCAAGATCACCGCGACGGGCGGCGTGCTTTCGGTCGCGAAGAGCGGGCACAACCCTCAGTTCACGGAGGAGGAGATCCGCGCCATCGTGGCGACGGCGCGCGACTACGGCTTCAAGGTCGCGGCGCACGCGCACGGCGCCGAGGGCATGAAGCGCGCGATCCGCGCAGGCGTCGATTCCATAGAGCACGGCACCTTCATGGACGACGAGGTGATCCAGCTCATGAAGAAGCACGGCACCTGGTACGTCCCGACCATCATGGCGGGGAACTGGGTGTACGAACAGGCGCAGGATCCCACGTTCTTCCCCGCGCTCGTGCGCCCCAAGGCGCTCGAGGTGGGACCGCAGATCCAGAAGACCTTCGCGAAGGCCTATGCCGCGGGCGTGCGGATCCTCTTCGGCACCGACACGGGCGTGTCCGCGCACGGCCAGAACGCGAAGGAGTTCCAGCTCATGGTGGAAGCCGGCATGCCGCCGATGGAGGCGATCCGTGCGGCGACCATCCTGCCGGCACGCTTTCTCGAGATCGACGATCGCCTCGGGTCGGTGGAGCCGGGCAAGCTCGCCGACCTCGTCGCCGTGCCCGGCGATCCGCTCGCGGACATCACGGTGATGCAGCGGGTCAACTTCGTGATGAAGGAAGGCGTCGTCTACAAGGCGCCGTGAGAGCGAGCCGATGACGTTCCGTCCACCGAAACCCGAGCCGGTGCGCCTCGATGGTCCTGCGGGCGTGCTCGAGGCGCTGCTCGAGGAGCCTGCGGACGCGGTGCCGGGCCGCTTCGCGGTCGTGTGCCATCCGCATCCGCTCCACGGCGGCACGATGAACAACAAGGTGGTGCACACGCTCGCGCGGACGTTCAACGAGCTCGGCATCCGAAGCCTGCGCTTCAACTTCCGTGGGGTCGGTGCGAGCGAAGGCAGCTATGCCGAGGGAATCGGCGAGACCGAGGACGCGCTCGCGGTGATCGAGTGGGGCCGCGTGCGCTGGCCCGGTGCCGAGCCGCTGCTCGCGGGATTCTCCTTCGGTGGGATCGTCGCGCTGCGCGCGGCGGGCCGCGTGCGGCCGCAGCGGCTCGTCACCGTCGCACCCGCCGTGACCCGGCTCGACGTACGCGACGTGCGCGTGCCGGATTGTCCCTGGCTCATCGTGCAGGGCGATGCCGACGAGATCATCGACGCGCGCGCGGTGCTCGACTGGGCCGCGCGCCTCACGCCCTCACCGACGGTGAAGGTGCTGCCCGGCGTGACTCACTTCTTCCACGGCCATCTTCCCGAGCTGCGCGAGGCCGTGATGAGCTTCATGAAGGATCTGCCGGACGGCGCGTGAGCGCCGTTCCGGCCAAACAGAAACCCGGCCGGGGCACGCCCCGACCGGGTTTCCAGAAGTCTTCTCCCTGAAGAATCTTCCTGAAGAGTCTCAGGAGCTGACCATGTTCTTGAGGTTCTTCAGCGGCACCACGCGCACTTTCTTGCTCGCCGGCTTCGCCTTGAAGATCATCTTCTCGCCGGTGAACGGGTTGATGCCCTCACGCGCCTTCGTGGCAGGACGCTTGACGACCTTCATCTTCAGCAGGCCGGGCAGCGTGAACAGGCCGTTGCTGCGCAGGCTCTTCCTGATGATGGTGTTCAGGGAATCGAAGACGGCTCCGACTTGCTTGCGCGAGAGGTCCGTGTCTTTGGCTATCTGAGTCAGGATCTCCGACTTCGTCGGGGCGCCACCCTTTTTCGCCATGTTGCGATACTCCTTGAATGTTGTGACCGTGAGCGCGGACCGACCGCGCCGAGAGAATCGGCGCGGAAAATAGCACATGCGACGACTTTGGCAAGCGATTTCTCGCGTCGGGGTGTGCTCGAAATCCCTTTTTTTCTAGGGTTTGCGCGCCGGTCGCGCGAGCGGCGATCTCGACGGGCGCACGCACGCGGTGCGCGATGCGGCAGGCGCTGCGCTCTTCTAGCGCAGCAGTATGAGGATCGCCTGGATGGCGATGATGGCCCAGAGCGGCGAGAGATCGAGGCCGGCGACCGAAGGGATGAGTCTGCGGAAGGGACGCAGCACCGGTTCGCAGAGATCGGCGAGCACGGACTGGACCGGAGAGTAGCCGCCCGGTGCGATGAGGCTGAGGAGCGCGTACACGAAGATCGCGTAGAAGTACGTCCATAACACGGTACGCGCGATCTCGAGCGCAGCTACTTGAATCCACGAAAGAAGCGGAGGCAGTCCGAAGCCGCGCAGAGCGACCGCCACGCCGACTTCCACGAGCGCGATGAGGACGACGGCGACCACCGAGGCCGTGTCGATCCGGCCTGCCGGGGGCAGGATGCGCCGCAGCGGAACGATCAGGGGATTCGTGAGCCTCACGATCGCCTGGCAGACGGGATTGCGGAAGTCCGCGCGCGAAAGCTGCAGCAGGAGGCGCAGGAGGAACGCGACGAAAGCTAGCTTGAGCAGCGTTTCGATGATGAAAATGATGGCGCTCATCGCCGGTCCTCGTTCCCGGGAGATGGGGAAGGTGCAGCGGGGTCCTCATCGCCGAACTGGGCTGCGAGCTCCCGGCTGCGCCGTGCCGCGGCGCCGAGCGCCCGCGTCACGAGTCCCTCGAGTCCGGCAGCCTCGAGCGTGCGCACGGCAGCCTCCGTCGTGCCTCCCTTCGACGTGACTTCGGCCCGCAGCCGCACGAGATCGCCGTCGCCCGTGCCGGCCATGAGACCGGCACCGTGCAGCGTCGCCACGGCGAGCCGTCGAGCGGCGGCGGGATCGAGTCCGAGCTCGACGGCCGCGCGTGCCATCAGCTCACCGAGCAGGAAGAAGTATGCGGGTCCGCTGCCGGACAACGCAGTGACGACGTCGAGCGCGTCCTCGTCGGGGAGCCATACCACCGTGCCCACGGCGGACATGATCTCCTCCGCTGCGGAACGCGAGGACTGCGGTGTCGTCGCAGGCGCGAAGAGGCCGGTCGCTCCGGCGCCGATGAGCGCGGGGCGGTTCGGCATGGCACGCACTACGGGTGCGCTTCCGCACCAGCGCGCGAGCGACGCGATGCGGATGCCCGCGGCGACGGACAGCACGGTCGGCCGCTCGGCATCCAGCCGTGCGCGCAGCGGCGTGAGCACGGCGCGCGCATCCTGGGGCTTCACTGCGACGACGACGACGTTCGCGCCGGCGATCGCTGCGGCATTGTCGGCGAACGTCGACACACCGAAGTCCCGCTCCAGCGCGCTCCGGGCGGCCTCGGACGGCTCACCGACCGCGATCCGCTCGGACGCGGTGCCGCGGCGGACGAGTCCGCCGATGAGCGCGCGGGCCATGTTGCCGCCGCCAAGGAATGCGATTCTCGATGCTGTCACAGTGGGCGCCGATTGTACCGGCTCGAAGGCGCTTCCGGTCGAGATTCAGGCTTTCGCGGGTCTCGGTCCGAAGAGCGCGGTGCCGATGCGCACGATCGTCGCACCCTCGAGCACGGCGGCTTCGAGATCCGCGCTCATGCCCATCGAGAGCGTGTCGAGCTGCGCACCCTGCGCGTTGAGGGACTCGAGCAGCCGGCGGAGCTGCGCGAACCAATGACGCTGGCGCTCCGGGTCTTCCTCGAAGGGCGGAATGCACATGAGCCCGCGGAGCCGGATGCGCGGCAGTCCCGCGACGGCCGCGACGAGCCCGGGGAGCTCGTCCGGCGCGACACCGCCCTTGCTTGCCTCGCCGGCGAGGTTCACCTGGATGCAGACGTTGAGCGGCGGTGCGTGGTAGGGACGCTGCGCCGAGAGACGCTCGGCGATGCGCAGTCGGTCGACGCCGTGGACCCACGCGAAGTTCTCGGCGACCGGCCGCGTCTTGTTCGCCTGGAGCTGGCCGATGAAGTGCCACTCGATGGGGAGCCCGCGGGTGGCTTCGATCTTGGCGAGCGCTTCCTGCACGTAGTTCTCTCCGAAGTGCGTGAGGCCCGCCTGCACACCCGCCTCGATCAGTTCGACGGGCTGACCCTTGCTCACCGCGAGCAGTGTGATGGACTCCACACTTCGTCCGCACTGCGCCGCCGCGCGCGCGATGCGCTCGCGCACGCTCGCCACGTTCTCAGCCAAATTCTGCGGACTCATTAACATATTGGACGCCAACCCCCTCCGCTATACTGCCGCAAGCTCTTGTCGCAGGTATCGCGCCCGCGATCGGTCCACCTGCGCAAGCATCGCTCCCGAGGAGCCTGAATGGCTGTCGACATCGCGCAACTGCTGGCGTTCTCCGTCAAGAACAAGGCTTCGGATCTGCATCTGTCCGCCGGCGTACCGCCGATGATCCGCGTCGACGGCGACATGAAGCGGATCAACATGCCTCCGCTGACGCACAAGGAAGTGCACAGCATGGTGTACGACATCATGAACGACAAGCAGCGGAAGGCGTACGAGGAGTTCTTCGAAACGGACTTCTCGTTCGAGATTCCCAAGCTTGCGCGTTTCCGCGTCAACGCGTTCAACCAGAACCGCGGCGCCGGTGCGGTGTTCCGCACCATTCCGTCGACGATCCTCACGCTCGACGATCTGAACGCGCCGAAGATCTTCCGCGACCTGTGCATGCTGCCGCGCGGGCTCGTGCTCGTCACCGGGCCGACCGGGTCGGGCAAGTCCACGACGCTCGCGGCGATGATCAACCACTGCAACGAGAACCGGCCGGATCACATCATCACCATCGAGGATCCGATCGAGTTCGTGCACGAGTCGAAGCGCTGCCTCATCAACCAGCGCGAGGTGCACCGCGACACGCTGGGCTTCGCCGAGGCGCTGCGCTCGGCGCTGCGCGAGGACCCGGACGTGATCCTGGTGGGCGAGATGCGCGACCTCGAGACCATCCGCCTGGCGCTGACCGCCGCGGAGACCGGCCACCTCGTGTTCGGCACCCTGCACACCAGCTCGGCGGCCAAGACCATCGACCGTATCGTCGACGTGTTCCCGGCAGCGGAGAAGGAGATGGTGCGCTCGATGCTCTCCGAGAGTCTGCGGGCGGTGATCTCCCAGACGCTGCTCAAGAAGATCGGTGGCGGGCGCGTGGCGGCCCACGAGATCATGATCGGCACACCCGCAATCCGGAACCTGATCCGCGAGGGCAAGATCGCGCAGATGTACTCCGCGATCCAGACCGGCCAGGCCCAGGGCATGCAGACGCTCGACCAGTGCCTCGCCGATCTCGTGGCGAAGGGCATCGTCAGCAAGGAAGAGGCGCGCTACAAGGCGCACAACAAGGACGCTATCTGATGCGAGGCACGAAGGTTTCCGGTCCGCACGGCAGCGCGCGTGCCGGCGGGTAGGAACGCGACCGAGGGCACACGATGGATCGCGATCAGGCCATAAAGCTGATGCAGGACCTCCTGCGGCGGGTCGTCGACAAGAAGGCGTCCGACCTGTTCATCACGGCCGGTTTCCCGCCCGCCATCAAGGTCGACGGCGAGATCCGGCCGCAGAGCGAGCGCGCGCTCACGGCGGAGCAGTCCGCCATGCTCGTGCGCGCGATCATGAACGACCGGCAGCTCAAGGAGTTCGACGCGACGAAGGAGTGCAACTTCGCGATCGCGCCGCCCGGCATCGGGCGCTTCCGCGTCAGCGCCTTCGTGCAGCAGGGCTGCATCGGCTGCGTCATCCGGCTCATCAACGCGAAGATTCCGACGTTCGAGGAGCTCGACCTCCCGCCGATCCTCAAGGAGGTCGTGCTCTCGAAGCGCGGCCTCGTGATCGTGGTCGGCGGCACCGGCTCGGGCAAGTCGACCACGCTCGCCGCGATGGTGGGCTACCGCAACGAGAAGACGCGCGGGCACATCATCACGATCGAGGACCCGGTCGAGTACGTCCACCCGCACAAGGGCTGCGTCATCACGCACCGCGAGATCGGCGTGGACACGGAGAACTGGCACACGGCGCTCAAGAACACGCTGCGCCAGGCGCCGGACGTGATCCTGATCGGCGAGATCCGCGACCGCGAGACCATGGAATACGCGATCCAGTTCGCCGAGACCGGTCACCTGGTGCTCGCGACGCTGCACGCCAACAGCGCCAACCAGGCGCTGGACCGCATCATCAATTTCTTCCCCGAGGAGAAGCGCGAGCAGCTCCTCATGGACCTGTCGCTCAACATCCGCGCGCTCATCTCGCAGCGCCTGATTCCGCGCGAGTCCGGCAGCGGGCGCATCGCGGCGATGGAGATCATGCTCAACTCGCCGCTCATCCAGGACCTCATCTTCAAGGGCGAGGTCGCCAAGATCAAGGAGGTCATGGCGCGCTCGACGCGGCTCGGCATGAGGACCTTCGATCAGTCGCTGTTCGAGCTGTACGAAACCGGCTTCATCTCCTACGAGGACGCGCTGCGCAACGCCGACTCGAAGAACGAGCTGCGCCTGCGCATCAAGCTCGAGAGCAAGCGCGAGCCGAAGGAGCTCAACGACGGCGGCGGCCTGCAGATCGTCGAGGAAGATCACGGCCGGAGCCTGTAGGACGGCTTTCCGTAGCAGCCGCGAGGCGGAAACGTGGAATCGACCGGAAAGGCATCGGAGCAGGGCACCGCTGCGGGCACCGAGCAGGTGTCCGGGACGACGGGCGTCTACAAGGCTCTGAAGAGCTCGGAAGGCTCCACCACCGGCAGCCATCCGAAGCTCAACACGAAGCCGCTCTTCAAGCTCATGGTGGAGAAGAAGGCCTCGGACCTCTTCTTCACCTGCAACGCGCCCATCAAGATCAAGATCGAGGGCCAGATCTTTCCGGTGAACAAGAACGTGCTGACGCCGGAGATGGTGCGTCAGACGGCATATGCGCTCATGACGCCGGAGCAGCGCGAGCAGTTCCAGAGGGAGCTCGAGCTCGACTTCGCCATCTCCGAGCCGGGCCTCGGGCGCTTCCGCGTCAACGTGTTCATGCAGCGCGGCTACCCCGCGATGGTGCTGCGCTACATCACCGCCGACATGCCGCGCCTCGAAGCGCTCGGTCTGCCGGAGGTGACCCGCGAGCTCGTGATGCTGAAGCGGGGGCTGATTCTCGTGGTGGGCGCCACGGGAAGCGGCAAGTCGACCACGCTCGCCGCGATGATCAATTACCGCAACGAGAACTCTTCGGACCACATCGTCACGATCGAGGATCCGATCGAGTTCCTCCACACGAACAAGCGCTCCATCGTCAACCAGCGCGAGGTGGGGCTAGACACCCACTCCTTCGCGCGGGCGCTGCGCGGCGTGATGCGCGCCGCGCCGGACGTGATCCTGATCGGCGAGATCCGCGACCGCGAGAGCATGATGGCCGCGATCCATCTCGCGGGCACGGGCCATCTCGTGCTCGCCACGCTCCATGCGAACAACTGCGCGGAGACGCTCGACCGCATCATCAACATGTTCCCCCGCGAGCAGCACTCGCAGATCTTCCTCGATCTCTCGCAGTACCTGCGCGCGATACTCGCGCAGCGCCTGGTGATGGGCCGCGACGGCAAGCGCGTGGCGGCGGTCGAGGTGATGCTCAACACGCCGCACATCGCCGAGCTCATCAAGAAGGGCGACGTCGTCGGCATCAAGGAAGCGATCTTCGCGAGCAGCGAGCGCGGGGTGCAGAGCTTCGACGTCGCGCTCTACAACCTCTACAAGCAGAACCGCATCGAGCTCGAGGAGGCGCTCGCGAACGCCGACTCGCGCACCAACCTGCAGGCGAAGATCAACTTCGGCTGAGCGCTCCCGCCGCCTGCCGAGTCAGAACACGTCGGCGGCGTCGAACACCGGGCCGTCGACGCAGACCCGCTTCATGGCGAGGCCCTGAGGCGTGCGCACGGGCACCGCACAGCCGGCGCAGCCGCCGACCGCGCACGCCATGAATTCCTCGAGAGAGACCTGACAGGGCAGCGAATACCGGCGCGCGACTTCCGCGGCGGCACGCAGCATCGGCGTCGGACCGCAGGCGAAGACCTCGATCTCCGCGAGCGCATCGGCGGAGAGCGTCGCGAGCCAGGCGTCGGCGAGCTCGGTCACGAAGCCGTCGAAGCAGCCGGGAAAGCCCGAGCGGCTCGCGAGCCGGCTCGCGATGCCCCATTCGTCGAGGAGCGGCATGCACGCGATGCATCCGGGCGGCATCCCGCCGACGACGATCTGCGACGGTCTCGTGCGGAACGGAAACGGAATCTCGGAGCCCATGAGGACGAGCGGCTTCCACTCGGCGTCCGTGCGCCCGCGCAGCCGCTCGGCGAGGAACACCATCGGTGGAATGCCCACACCGCCGCCGATCAGGAGCGGGCGCGGCCGTTCGGGATGAGGCGTGAATCCCCGGCCGATGGGACCGAGCACGCTCACGATGTCGCCGGGCTTGCGCTCGGAGAGCGCGCGCAGTCCCTGGCCGTGGATCTTGTAGAGGAACTCGATCCACCCGGCTTCCGCGTCGACGCGCATGATCGAGAGCGGCCGGCGCATCGGAATGGCGGGATCGCACCGGACGTGAACGAAGCTGCCGGGCTGCGCGTGCGCGGCACAGCGCGGCGCCGCGACGCGAGTGATGAACTGATCCGCCTCGAGAGCCGTGCGCGAGAGCACGCGCGCGTCCTCGAGGAAGATCGTGCCGCGATGCTCGCGGCTCACGCGGCGCCCCCGCGGCCCTCGATCACGGCGGAGAGCACGGCCATGCGCACCGCGATGCCGTTGGTCACCTGCCGGCGAATGACCGACTGCGGGCCGTCGGCCACATCGGATGCGATCTCGATGCCACGGTTCATCGGCTGCGGGTGCATGACGATGGCGTCGGGGCGCGCGAGCGCGAGCCGCTCCGGCGTGAGCCCGTACTTCTGGAAGTAACGGTCCGGATCGGGAAAAGCGGCCTGGCTCATGCGCTCCTTCTGGATGCGCAGCATCATCACGACGTCCGCGTCCTTGAGGCCGCTGCGGAGCGAGGTGAAGCGCGCGCAGCCCGCGAACTCGTTTTCTTCCGGCATGAAGGCGGGCGGCGCGATGATGCGGATCTCGGCGACGCCCAGCGTGCGGAATACCTGATACGCCGAGCGCGCGACACGCGAATGGCGCACGTCGCCGACGATGGCGACGCACAGTCCGTCGAAGCGACCCTTGCACTGCAGGACGGTGAGCGCATCGAGCAGGCCCTGAGTGGGGTGCGACACGTGCGCCTCGCCCGCGGAGAGCACGCTGACGTGCGGTGCCGCGTGCGCGGCGACGAGCCCATGGACGCCGGGCTCGGAGTCACGTATCACGAACACGTCGACGTGGAGCGCCTCGAGCGTGAAGAGCGTGTCGAGCATGCTCTCGCCCTTGACGCGCGAGGAAAGCTGCACCTCGAGATTGACGACGTCGGCGCCCAGCCGCTTCGCCGCCAGCTCGAAGGACACGCGCGTGCGCGTCGAGGGTTCGGTGAACAGATTCGCGACGGTGATACCGGCGAGCTCGTTCGAGCGGGCCGGAGGCTCGCCGAGGGGCCGCACGTAGCGCTGCGCGCGCTCGAGCAGCCATTCGATCCGCTCGCGCGGCAGCCCCTCGAGGCTCAGCAGATGACGCAGCGAGCCGTCCGCGCGCAGCTGGCTCACACCGTCGTATTCACTCATGTGCGTTCAGATCCCCCTGCGCCGCCATCGGATCCCTCGCCCGCGAGCCATCGCTCCAGGATCACTGCGGCCGCGGCGCTGTCGATGTCCTCGCGGCTGACGCGCCGGCGGCGCGCACCGCTCGCGCGCCGCTCCTTCAGGCGCGCGCTGGCCTCGAGCGACGACCAGCGCTCGTCGACCTGATGAACGGGAAGACCGAAGCGGCGCTCGAGCTCGGCAGCGAAGGCTCGGGCCGCGGCGGTCAGGGCGCTCGGGCTGCCGTCGGCATTATACGGCGCGCCCACCACGAGCACGTCCGGCCGCAGCTCACGGATCTCGCGGGCGATCGCCGCCCAGTCCGGTCCGGACTCGAGCACTCGTACCGTCGCACGCGGCGCGACGCTTGCCGTCAGCGTGTCGCCCGAGGCGATGCCGATGCGCCTCGCACCGTAGTCGAAGGCGAGTGCGGTACGCGGCCGCACCTTCAGGCATGGCCTGCAACGAGGCTCAGGCGCTGCACGTCGATACCGAGCAGCCGCCAGGCCGCGTGCCAGCGCTCCTCGAATGGCAGGTCGAAGACCACGCGCGGGTCGACGGGCAGAGAAAGCCACGCGTTCTCGCGCATCTCGCGCTCGAGCTGCCCGGACTCCCAGCCCGCGTAGCCGAGCGCGATGAAGGCGTCTTCCGGTCCCTCGCCGCGGGCCATCGCGGCCAGCACGTCCCGCGACGTCGTCACCTGCACGGCGTCCGAGACCTTGTGCGTGTGATCCCACCGGCCGCCCGGGCGATGCAGGACGAAGCCCCGATCCGTGTTGACCGGACCGCCGCAGAGCACGGGCCGCGCGGCGATTTCCTCGCTGCTCGGCTCGAGCTTCATCTGCGACAGGACGTCGGACAGGCGCATCGGCAACGGCCTGTTGAGCACGATGCCGAGCGCGCCCCGTTCCGTGTGCTCGCAGATGAGCGTAACGGTCTGAGCGAAGTTCGGATCGGCGAGCGTGGGCATCGCGATCAGCAGATGGTTGGTGAGATTCGTGAAGCCGCTCATGCTCAAGAGTATGGGCGCGAGCGGCCGGCCGCTTCAAGGAAGCGTGGAGACGCTTCCGCCCTCGACACGGCCGCCGACGAACTGCCACTCGTAGGCGAAGCGCAGCACGCGGTACTCGCGCGCGAGCTCGGCAGGGAAGGGATCGAAGGGGCTCGCGAGCCGCAGGATGTCGAGGGCCGCCTGGTCGAGCGCCGGCAGGCCGCTCGAGCGGCGGATGACGGCCGTCTCGAGCTGACCGTCCGCGCTGATCGCCACTTCCACCACGGGGCTCGACCGCGGATCCGTGCTGCGGGCGACGGCCGGGTAATTGAGCGTGCCGATGCGCTCGACCTTGCGGCGCCAGGCATCGAGATACGGCGCGAGCGAGGCCTCTCTCGAATCCGGCGTGACCCACAGCTCTTCGCGGCGCGGCCCGCGCAGCTTCGCCGGGCCCGTTTCGTCCGCCGGACCGGGCGTCTCGGCGGTGCGTTCCTCGAGCAGCAGGGGCTTGTCTCGCGAGGCGCCGTCGCCCGCGAGATCGGTGAGATAACGCACCTGCACCAGCGAAGCGCTCGCGGTCAGCACCGACTCGTTGTCGCCGCCCGAGGAGATGTCCTGCGGTGCGAGCGTGCGCCCGTCGGGAACGCCGTCCCGCGCCGGAACGGGGAGATCCGACGCCCGATTGCGCGGCGCGACGGGCTCGTCCGAGTTTCCGGAGCCGAGCTGGGTGCGCTGGGCGAGATAGGTCGCCGTGTCGTTGCGCTCGGCGTCGGGCACCTCGTCCGACACCAGCAGCACTTCGAGTCCCGGCGCCGGCGTACCCGCATCCGCCCCGGTATCGAAGGTCAGTCCGAGGATGACCAGCCCGTGCAGCAGTGCCGCCACGAAGAGCGTCGTCATGAGGCGGTCGCGCACCGGCGCGACGCCTTCACGCAGAACCAGCGCCCGCGACGCCATCAGCCCTTGTCCGCCTCTGTCTGCTGCGCGCCGGCGGCGGAGGAGGATGAGCCGCGCAGGCGCCGAGCGATCGCGTCCATCAGCATGCCGCCGATGTCGATGCCGAACTGGGCATCGAGCTCACGGATGCCCGTCGGGCTCGTCACGTTGATCTCGGTGACGTAGCCGCCGATCACGTCGAGTCCCACGAACAGCATGCCCCGCGCGGCCATCGCGGGTCCGATCTGAGACGCGATCCAGCGGTCGCGGTCGTTGAGCGGGCGGCCCACGCCCCGGGCGCCGGCGGCGAGATTGCCGCGGTTGTCGGTCGGCGACGGGATGCGGGCGAGCGCGTAGGGCACCGGCTCGCCGTCGATGAGCAGCACGCGCGAATCGCCCGTCTCGACGATGTCCGGGATGTAACGCTGCACGATCGCGAAGCGCTGGCCGTAGTCGGTCAGCGTCTCGAAGATCACCTTCATGTTCTTGTCGTTGCGCTCCACGACGAAGATCGAGCGCCCGCCCATTCCGTGCAGCGGCTTGCACACGATCTTGTCGTGCTCGCGCAGGAAGGCCTCCATCTCGCCCATGTCGCGCGTGATGAGTGTCGGCGCACAGCACTGGGGAAACCAGGCGGTGTAGACCTTCTCGTTCATGTCGCGCAGGCCCTGCGGCCTGTTCACGACCAGGGCCCCCGCTTCCTCCGCGCGCTCGAGGATGTAGGTCGAGTAGATGTACTCGGTGTCGAACGGCGGGTCCTTGCGCATCAGGATGCAGTCGAGATCGCCGAGCCTCTCGACGGTGGGCGGCCGGAGGGTGAACCAGTCATTCGGATCGGCGCGCACCGTCAGTGGGCGCACGCGGCCGAGGGCGACGCCGTCGCGCAGAGCGAGATCGCCGATCTCCATGTAGAGGAGCTCGAAGCCGCGCGCCTGCGCGGCGAGGAGCATCGCGAGCGTGGAGTCCTTCGCGTACTTGATGTTCGCGATCGGATCCATCACCACGCCGAGACGAATGGGTCTTTCCACTGACTGGTCCTCGAGCCTTCGATGCGGCGCACTCCTGCGCCGCATCGGGGCGGATGTTAGCCGAAGGGCAGCATTATGCTCGTGCGCCGCCTCAATATGTCCGGAGCCGTGCGGGCCGACCCTGCGATGCGCCCGCGACCTGCAGAAAACGTGAAGTGCGTGGCATGGCAGGGGGTATACCGATATGTTAAAACCGTGCTGCGCTTGCCTGCATCAGAGCCACTATTAGGGCCATGTTAAGGGTCGTGGGAGGAGTCGCTTTACCGTGACCGGCACCAATCCGAAGCTCCAAGGCCTCAAGGTACTGGTCATCGACGACAGCAAGACGATCCGTCGGACGGCCGAGACCCTGCTCGCCAAAGAGGGCTGTGAGGTCTATACCGCGGTCGACGGATTCGACGCGCTTGCCAAGATCGCCGATCACCAGCCGGACATCGTCTTCGTCGACATCATGATGCCGCGGCTGGACGGCTATCAGACCTGCGCCCTGATCAAGCACAACAAGGTCTTCCGCTCGATCCCCGTGATCATGCTGTCCTCGAAGGACGGCCTGTTCGATCGCGCGCGCGGCCGGGTGGTCGGATCCGAGCACTACCTCACCAAGCCGTTCACCAAGGACGAGCTCCTGAACGCGATCGAGACGCACATCGGGAGATGATGGCCATGCCACTCATACTCATCGTTGACGACTCACCGACCGAGGTTCACGTGATGCAGAAGGCACTCGAGCGTCACGGCTTTCGCACGGCCGCGGCCTCGGACGGTGCGGAGGGCATCCGGCTTGCGCGTGAGATGCACCCCGACCTCATCTTCATGGACATCGTGATGCCGGGCATCAACGGCTATCAGGCCACCCGGACGCTGGCCAACGATCCGAAGACGCGGTCCATTCCCATCATCATGGTCACGTCCAAGGGGCAGGAGACCGACAAGATCTGGGGGCTGCGTCAGGGAGCCATCGACTACATGGTGAAGCCGGTGTCACCCGATCAGCTCGTTGCGAAGGCTCAGGCCACTCTAGCCGGCTGACATGAGCCCGTGACGATGGCCGAGGGGGTCTCGCTCAAGTCGCTGAGGGACAGGCCGTTCGAGCTGCTCGCCGAGCTGGAGCGGCGCGGCAGGGCGGTTTCGGCCCAGGCGAGCCCGGAGAGCGCCGCCGGCCGTGAATGGGTCGGCATTGCGCTGCGCATGGCCGGGGAGCTCTTCCTGGTGGCGCGCGAGGAGACCCGCGAGGTGCTCGGCGTTCCCCAGGCACTCACGCGAGTGCCCGGTGCAAAGTCCTGGATCAAGGGGCTGGCGAACGTGAGAGGCCAGCTGCTGCCGATCATCGATCTCAGACAGTTCCTCGGCAGCGGCGTGACGCCCCTGACGCGCAACGCGCGCATCCTGGTGGTGAACCATCGCGAGATCCCGGCAGGGCTTCTCGTGGACGAGGTGCTCGGCTTCCGGCGTTTTGCGGAGAGCGAGTTCACCGGCGACGTTCCGACGACGGTGGTGCGGTGCGAGCGATACCTGGCGGGCGCGTTCCGCCGCGGCTCGGAGCAGTGGCCCGTCCTGGGCCTGAGGTCCGTGCTCGAGAGCCCGGCTTTCGCCGATGCGGCTGCATGAGAGGGCGGATCGCAACCGAGGGTCGCTGACGGAATCTGGGAAGTGACATCGCAATGACTGCCCGATCGACTTCCAACAGGACGGGCCGTGGCCTCGACGGCCTGCTGCTCGTGGCGGCCCTGCTCGTGATCGCGAGCGCGGCGGCCTGGCTGATCGTGGGCCGGGGAGGTTCCGGTGGCGCGAGCTCTTCAGCGATCGAGACGCTGCTCGGGCTCGCGGCCGACGCGCAGAGCGTGGCGGCCGGCGACGATGCGGCGCTCGCGCGCTTCGCGCAGGGCGCGCAGCGCCTGCGCTCGATACCGGTTGCCGGCGGAGAGGACCTCGCCCGGCTGCTGGCGAACACGGAGGTCGTGCTGAAGTCGCGGCAGGCGATCGCCGATGCGGCGGCGGCCACGCGCGATGCGCGTGGAACCGTACAGCGCATCCTCGAAGTGAGCGGTCCGCTCTCGAGCGCGCTCACGGGGCAGGGAGGCGATTCGGCGGCGCGTCCGCTCGAGCGTTTCGAGCTCCGTGCGCAGCGGGTGCAGTTCGATGTCGCAGCGCTCGCGGCCGGAACGGCCGATCCGGGTGAGACCGCACAGCGCCTCGCGGAGAACGCCGATTATCTCGAGCAGGTGGTGAAGGGCCTGCGGGGCGCGGATTCCGCTCTCGGCCTGCCGCGCGTGACCGGTGCCGAGCCGCTCGCGCGCCTGAAGACACTCGAAGGTCTCATCGGCGAGCTGAACGCTGCCGTGCGGCGCGTCGTCGAGGCGGCGCCCGCTCTGCCCGCGGCCCGCACGGCCGCTCAGGCGGTTGCGCAGGATGCCCGGGCGCTCGCCGTTTCCGGGCGCGCGGGAACCGCTGGAACGAACCACGGGGCGACGATCGCGCTCGCGCTCGCAGGGGGTGCGCTGGTGCTGCTCGCCGTCGTGTGGTTCGGCGTCCGCCGCCTCACCGCGACGGTGGAGAAGCATCGCCAGGCGATGGAGGCGCAGCGCAAGGAGAACGACCGCAACCAGCAGGCGATTCTGCGCCTGCTCGACGAGCTCTCGAGCCTCGCCGACGGCGACCTCACCGTGCAGGCTACCGTCACCGAGGACATCACGGGGGCCATCGCGGACTCGATCAACTACGCGGTCGATGCGCTCCGCGGCCTCGTCACGACGATCAACGACTCGGCGATCCAGCTCGAGAGCGCCACGAAGCAGACCCAGGCGCTCGCTCAGCACCTCGCGAAATCGAGCGGTGCCCAGTCCAAGCAGATCGCATCGGCGACCGAACACGCGGCGGCGATGGCGGCGTCTGCCGAGGAAGTCTCGGGCAACGCGGAGCGCGCCGCGGACGTCGCGCGTCATTCGGTGGACATCGCCCACAAGGGCGGCGATGCCGTGCGCCGCACGATCGACGGCATGAACGCCATCCGCGAGACGATCCAGGAGACGAGCAAGCGCATCAAGCGTCTCGGCGAGAGCTCGCAGGAGATCGGCAACATCGTCGAGCTCATCAACGACATCGCCGAGCAGACGAACATCCTCGCGCTCAATGCGTCGATCCAGGCGTCCATGGCCGGCGAGGCGGGCCGCGGTTTCGCGGTGGTGGCCGACGAGGTGCAGCGGCTCGCCGAGCGTGCTGCGAACGCCACCAAGCAGATCGAAGTCCTCGTGCGCACCATTCAGACGGACACCACCGAGGCGGTCGTGTCCATGGAGCGCAGCACGACCGACGTCGTGGGCGGCGCGCTGCTCGCGGAGAACGCCGGTGCGGCGCTCGAGGAGATCGAACAGGTTTCCAATCAGATCGCGAGCCTCGTCCAGAACATCTCCGCGAGCGCCCGCCAGCAGACCGCCGCCGCGCAGAACATCGCGCGCAACATGCAGGTGCTGAAGGAGATCAGTGCGCAGACGGCCGAGTCGACCAGCGCCACGTCCGTCGCGATCGCGAAGCTCGCCGAGCTTTCCGCGGGGCTGCGCCGGGCCGCATCCGGATTCAGACTGCCCGGTAACACCGACACGGCGACGAGCGGTGTCGTCAAGCGCCTCGATGACAGCGGCGTGCGTCAGGCGGTCGCCGCTGCAGGTTCGTCTTCGTAAGAGCAGCCGCCGCGACAGGATCTCATGCCCGAAGTCGCTTCCCAGACACTGGAGTTCGTCGGCCGCGAGCTGAACGCGACGCTCGCGGAGGCGCGCGTCGCACTCGAGACATTCGTCGAGCAGCCGGAGAACGTCGCGCTGCTCGAGCGCTGCAAGCAGGAGCTGCACCAGGTGCACGGCGTGCTGCGCGTGCTGGAGATCTACGGCGCGGCGCTGCTCGCTGAGGAAATGGAGCAGGTCACCGGTTACCTGCTCGCGACGGCCGGTGAGCGCAAGAACCAGGCCGAGGCGCTCGACGCGCTGATGCGCGCGATGGTGCAGCTTCCGAGCTATCTCGAGCGCGTGCTCGCCGGCGGGCGCGATCTGGCGCTGGTGCTGCTGCCGCTCCTCAACGATCTGCGCGCGGTGCGCGGCTCGGCGCTGCTGTCCGAAGGCACGCTGCTGCTCCTCAACCTCAAGTCCGACAAGGAGGCGCAGCCGGTCGCGCCGGCACCGGGCGAGCCGCGGCTCACCGTCGAGCAGTGGGCGCGGCGTCTGCGCGCGCGCTTCCAGCTCGGCCTCATCGGCTGGATCCGCGGCGAGCGCATCGAGCACAACCTCGAGATCCTCGCAAGCGTCGCGGAGAAGCTCGAGCAGGTCGCCACGCGCCAGCCGGTGTTCCAGCTCTGGTGGGTGGTCGGCGCGGTCATCGAGGCGCTGCGCGAGAACGGGCTCGAGGGCGGCGTGTCGGTCAAGCGTCTGCTGGGTCTCGCCGATCGCGAGATCAAGCGTCTCTACGAGCAGGGCGAGGCACGCTACTCACAGTCGCCGCCCGTAGAGCTCCTCAACAATCTCCTCTATTACGTCGGACGTGCGGAGACGGACGGTCCGCGCGTCTCCGCGGTCCGCGCGTCGTTCCGACTCTCGGAGCTGCTGCCGGTGGACGAGACCATCGAGCAGGAGCGCGAGAACCTGTCGGCGCCGAGCGTGAAGCTCATGCAGACGGTCTCGGCGGCGATCCGCGAGGACCTCTCGAAGATCAAGGACGTGCTCGACATCTTCGTGCGCCGCGGTGCCGGGCAGCCGCAGGAGCTCGCGCCGCAGGTGGAGCTGCTGCGCAAGATCGGCGACACGCTCGGCGTGCTGGGTCTCGGCGAGCAGCGTGCAGCGGTCCAGGCGGAGACGGAAAAGCTCGAGAAGATCGTGCGCGGCGAGATGCGCGCCGACGAGGCGACGCTGGTGGAGATCGCCGCGGCGCTCATCGCCGTGGAGGATCGGCTGGACGACCGCCTGGTCGGCATGATCATTCCGCGCAGGACTTCGACCGAGTCCGAAGCGGCCGACGACGCCGACTTCCAGCAGGTGCAGGCCGCGGTGCTGCGCGAGTGCATCGTGAATCTCGCGCGCATCAAGGAAGCGATCGCGCAGAGCGTCGGCGGCACGCTCGATGCGGCCGGGCTCGACGCGTGGCCCGAGCTGATGCGCGGCATCAAGGCCGCGCTGCTGATGCTCGGCAAGACGCGCGCCGTGGAGATCGTCGACGCGATCACCGCGCGCCTGAAGGACGTGATGCGGCCGGGCGGCCCGGCGGTGCCGTCCGAGTATCTCGACCGTCTCGCCGACGCGATCGTCAGCGTCGAGTACTACATGGAGACGCTGCAGTCGGGACGCAGCGATCCGTGGTACATGCTCGACAATGCCGAGACGTGCCTGCGGGCGATCGAGTCGCAGGCGATTCCGTCGATCCCGACGGTCCCGCCGGTCGATGCTTCGAGCTTCGCGCAGACCGTGCAGCTCACGCCGCAGGAAACCGCCGCGCAGAAGGATTCCGGTCTCGATGTCACCGCTGCGGCGCCGACGCTCACACGTGCACCGCCGCAGCCTGCGCTCGCGGAGCACGCCGATCCCGAGCTCGTGAGCCTCTTCATCGAGGAGGCGCGCGAGGAGCTCGACCGCATTTCGAAGTACTTCCCGGTCTGGGACGAGAATCCGCTCGAGCGCGATGCGCTGGTCAACGTCAGGCGCTCGTTCCATACGCTCAAGGGCAGCGGCCGCATGGTGGGCGCGCGCGATCTCGCCGAGTTCGCGTGGTCCATCGAGAACCTGCTGAACCGCCTGCTCGACAACACACTGACGCGTACGCCGGCGATCCTCGCCGTGTTGCGCGATGCGGTCGCCGCCCTGCCGCAGCTCATCGCGCATCTCGACGGCGGCCCGGCACCGACCGTCGACACGAACGCCATCGTCACGCGCGCACACGCGCTCGCTGCGGGACGCGAGGCACCGGGCGCGGAGGCGGCCGCCGAAGACACACAGTCGACGAGCGCAGTACAGGCCGCGGCACAGGAGCCCGCTGCCGGGTCGCGTGCAGAGGAGCGCGTGATTTCGGCGCCTGCAAGCGAGCCCGCCGCGGTGCAGACCGAACGGGACGATGCGCTGCGCGAGATCTACGTGCGCGAGACCACTGCGCACGTGGCGACCGTACGTGCGTTCCTGAGCCGCGCGGCAGGCATGCCCGAGCCGCACGAGCTGCCGGAGGACGTCTATCGCGCGTGCCACACGCTTTCGGGAAGCTCGAAGGCCGCGGAGGCACGTCACGGGATCCGTCTCGCCGAGCCGCTCGATCACTGGCTGCGCAAGGCCTTCGACAGCGGCGTCGGCCTGCGGACTTCCGATCTCGCGCTGCTCGAGGACTGCATGGCGGCCATGGAATCGGTCGCGGCCAATCTCGACGAGTCCACCGGTTTCTTCCTCGACCATGGGCGGCTTCTCGAGCGGATCAGGGAAGCCGAAGCGAACCTCGACGCGCGGATCGCCGAAGCGGCGCTCGCCGCCGAGCGCACCAGCGAGCAGCGCGCCGTAGCGGCGGCTCCGGTCGTGGAGTCTCCGGCGCCCGCGCCGCAGCCCGAAGCCGCCGCACCCGAGCCGGCCGAGGACGACGGTAGCTCGGAGTTCGATCCGGAAGTCGCAGGCATCTTCGTCGACGAGGCGACGGAGCTCATCGAGGCGGTGGAATCCGCGCTCGCGGCCTGGCGCGATGATCCCGGCAGCAGCGAGAAGCGCGCCGCGCTCAAGCGTCCTCTGCACACGCTCAAGGGCGGTGCGCGGATGGCGGGCATCCGCTCGATGGGCGATCTCAGCCACGAGCTCGAAACGCTCGTCACTCAGGTCGAGCTGGGCATCATTCCGGCGGACGCTTCGACACTCGACATCGTGCAGGCGAGCCTCGACGAGCTGGCGCGCATGCGCGATATGGTCGCCGAAGGGCGCCTTCCGCCGCCCGCGCGCGCCGCGATCGCACGCATTCATGCACTGGTGAACCCGTCGTCGGCCGCGGCTCCGGCGCCGTCCGCACCGGCGTCCGAACCGCGTGCACCGGAGCCCGCGACTGCTGCGCCGTCTCCTGCGGAGCCGCCGGCTGCCGAAGCGAAAGCGGCTCCCGAGCCGGTCAATCAGACGGTCGAACCCGCTCCGGCCATCGAGCCGGAGCCGCCGGCCGTCGCGCAGCCCGAACCGGAAGTCGCGAGGAGCGTACCGGCGCAGCCGACTGCAGCGCCGGAAGCGAAACCCGAGCCCGTTCCGCCACCGGCATCGATCCAGGAGAAGAAGCCGGAACCCGTGCCGGCACCGGTCGCCGCTTTCACGCGTCCCTCGCCGTTCGCAGGTCCGCGCACGTCGGAAACGGCAGCGGAAGGCGAGGAGGCGCTGCAGCCGCCGCAGCCCGTCCCTCCGGGCCGCGAGCCCGTCGCGCCGGGCGACCGCCCGGAGATGGCGCGCGTCGACGCGGAGCTCCTTGACCAGCTGCTCAACATCGCGGGCGAGGTGAGCATCTCGCGCGCGCGCCTCGAGCAGCAGCTCGCCTCCATCGACTTCAACCTCGGCGAGCTGTCGCGCACCGTCACGCGTCTCAAGGAGCAGCTCCGCAAGCTCGAGATCGAGACGGAAGCGCAGATCCTCGCGCGACACGAGGACGAGTCGAGCCATCGCGCGGACTTCGACCCGCTCGAGCTCGACCGCTACTCGTCGATCCAGCAGTACTCGCGCGCGCTCGCGGAGACCGCGAGCGACGTCGCCAGCATCCAGCAGCTCCTCGAGACGCTGACACAGGACGCGCAGAACCTGCTGCAGCAGCAGGCGCGCACGGTGACCGAGCTGCAGAACGGCCTGATGCGCACGCGCATGGTGCCGTTCCAGCGCCACGTGCAGCGCCTCGCACGCATCGTGCGTCAGGCGGCATCCGATACCGGCAAGCGCGCCGAGCTCATCGTCGAAGGCGCGACGGGCGAGCTCGACCGCCAGGTGCTCGAGCGCATGCTGCCGCCCTTCGAGCACATCCTGCGCAACGCCGTCGTCCACGGCATCGAGAAGCCCGAGGAACGTCTCGCGCGCGGCAAGCCGGAAACCGGCCGGATCGTGCTCGAGCTGCGCCGCGAGGGCGCCGAGGTCATGGTGCGCATCAGCGACGACGGCGCGGGCATGAACCTGCGCGCGATCCGCGAGAAGGGCATCGCGCTGGGGCTCATCGAGCCGGGTCAGCACCTGAGCGACGAGGACCTGATGCAGCTCGTCCTCGAGCCCGGATTCTCGACTGCCGGAACGATCACCCAGCACGCCGGCCGCGGTGTCGGCATGGACGTGGTGGCCACCGAGATCAAGAAGCTCGGCGGCGCGCTGCACATGGAGACGAAGGCGGGCGAGGGCACGCGCTTCACGATCCGCCTGCCCTTCACGCTCGCCATCAGTCACGCGCTCGTCGTGCGTACCGGCGACGAGTTCTACGCGCTGCCGCTGCCCACGGTCGAAGGCGTGCTGCGCCTCTCGAAGGAGGAGGTCGCGAACCACCTCGGACGCGACACGGCCACGTTCGAATACGGCGGCCAGAAGTACCGCTTCCAGCACCTCGCCACGTTCGTCGGCCTCGAGCCCTCGCCGCTGCCGGAGGGCGACATGACCGTGCCGGTCGTGCTGGTGCGTGCGGGCGAGCACTCGACGGGTCTCGTCGCGGACGAGCTCATCGGAAGCCGCGAGATCGTGGTGAAGTCCGTCGGCCCGCAGATCTCCGGCATCCGCGGCATCTCGGGCGCGACGATCCTGGGCGACGGCCGCATCGTGATCATTCTCGACATCGGCGCGCTGGTACGTGCCGAGTGGCGCGGACGTCCCGCGCCGACCGTCAGGCGCGAGAAGGGCGACCGGCGCATCTTCGCGCTGGTGGTCGACGACTCGATCACCGTGCGCCGCGTGACGCAGCGGCTGCTCGAACGCAACGGCATGCGGGTGCTCACGGCGCGCGACGGCATGGATGCGATCGCGCTGCTGCAGGAGCACGTGCCCGACATCATCCTGCTCGACATCGAGATGCCGCGCATGGACGGGTACGAGGTCGCCGCGCACGTGCGCAGCGATCCGCGCCTCAAGGACGTGCCGATCATCATGATCACCTCGCGCGTGGGCGAGAAGCATCGCGCCCGCGCGATCGAGCTCGGTGTCGACGACTACCTGGGTAAGCCGTACCAGGAAGGCCAGCTCCTCGACGCCATCGCGCCGCTGGTCGAGCGGTATCGCGCGTCTCAGCGCTCGCGCCGCCTGGCCGAAGCCGACGAGGCTCGCGCGTAGGGAAACAGCGTCATGGCCGAACGGGTCACCGAGATCTACAGCCTCCTTATTCCGCTCAGCGACGGAAGGCTCATCGTTCCCCGTGCGTGCGTGGCCGAGGTCATCGGCTTTCACCCGCCGTCGGAGATGGCCGGTGCTCCGCCCTGGTACATCGGTACCGTTTCCTGGAACGGCCGCCAGATCCCGGTCGTCTCGTTCGAGGGCGCATGCGGGCAGTCGATTCCGCCGGCCTCCGGCCGCACGCGCATCGTCGTCTTCCACTGCCTCGGTTCGAAGGTGGAGGGCGGCTACTTCGGCATCGTCTCGCAGGGCTTCCCGCAGCTCGTCCGCGTGAGCTCGGACGTGGTGCGTCCCGACAACTCGCGCGTGTTTCCCGAGCGTGCGCCGGTCATCTGCCAGGTGCGCATGGTCAACGAAGCGCCCCTCGTGCCGGACCTCGAACGGCTCGAGGAGATGATCGCCGACGAGACGCGCATCGGCACCGAGTAACCATGCGCGGCACGCCGCCGCGAGTCACATGTCGCCGAAGTCGTGCTGGATTGCCGTGAGCGCGGCGAAGGCTGCAGTCTCGGTGCGCAGAATGCGCGGTCCGAGGCACACGGCAGTGAATCCCGCATCGAGCGCCGCGGAGACTTCCGCGTCCGAGAGCCCGCCTTCGGGACCGATCAGCAGCGTCACGCCTCCCGGGGGACGTGCCAGCTGATTCGTGCGGATCGTTCCTTCCGGCGAGAGCAGGACTCTCACCGTGCCGGGGTCGCTGCGCGCGACGAACTCGCCGAACCGCATGGGCGAGGCGACCTCGGGCACACGATTCCTTCCGCACTGCTCGCACGCCGCGACCGCGATCGCCTGCCAGTGCTGCACCTTCTTCGCGCACTGCGCGTCGTCGAGCCGCACGACCGTGCGCTCGGTGAGGAGCGGCACGATGCGCGCCACGCCGAGCTCGGTCGCCTTCTGAACCACGAGATCCATGCGGTCGCCGCGCGAGACTCCCTGAGCCAGGGTGATCGCGAGTGGCGATTCGCGCTCGATTTCCACGTGCTCGATCACTTCGGCCTGCACCGCATCCTTGCGGAGAGTGAGGATCCGCGCCGTGTACTCGCCGCCGCGTCCGTCGAAGAGCACCAGCGGATCGCCGGCGCGCAGCCGCAGCACGCGCGCGATGTGATTCGCCGCGCGTCCGCCGATCTCGACGGGCGCGCCCGCGGCGAGCGGCGATTCGACGTACACGCGGGTCAGTCGCATGTCGCGCGCTCTATGCCTTCGCGGGCGACGCCGACCATGAGGTCGATCTCCTCTTCGGAGATGACGTAGGGCGGCATGAAGTACACGACGTTGCCGATGGGCCGCAGCAGCACGCCGCGCTCGAGACCGCATCGGTAGACGTGAAGTCCGCGCCGCTCCTGCCAGGGATAGGGCTCGCGGCGCCGCGCGTCGCGCGCCATCTCGATCGCCACGATCATCCCGCGCTGGCGTACCTCGGCGACGTGCGGCAGGGCTTCGAGCTCGCGTGCGCGCTCACCCATGTACCGTGCGAGACGCGCGTTGCGCCCGAGCACGTCCTCGTCGCGGAAGATCTGCAGCGTGGCGCACGCCGCAGCGCAGGCGAGCGGGTTGCCCGTGTAGCTGTGGGAGTGCAGGAAGGCGTTGAGCTTCGTGTACTCGTCGTAGAAGGCCGCATACACCGGCTCCGTCGTCATCACGACCGAGAGCGGCAGGTAGCCGCCGGTGAGGCCTTTCGACAGACACAGAAAATCCGGACGGATTGCCGCCTGCTCGCAGGCGAAGAGCGTTCCCGTGCGGCCGAAACCGACGGCGATCTCGTCGGCGATCAGGTGCACCTCGTAGCGGTCGCACGCTTCGCGCAGCAGCTTCAGGTACACCGGATCGTACATGCGCATGTTGCCCGCGCACTGGACGAGAGGCTCCACGATGACTGCCGCGATCTCGTCGGCGTGCCGTGCGAGTGTCTGCTCCATCTGCTCGAACTTGCGTCGCGAGTGCTCAGCCCAGCTCTCGCCGGGCTCGCGCTCGTAGCAGTCGGGCGACGGAACGGTGATGACGTCCATGAGCAGCGGCCGGTAGATCGCCTTGTACAGCTCGACGTTGCCGACCGCGAGCGCGCCGAGCGTCTCGCCGTGGTAGCTGTTCGAGAGCGTCACGAAGCGGCGCTTCGCCGTGCGCCCGACGTTGCGCCAGTAGTGGAAGCTCATCTTCACCGCGACTTCCACGGCCGCGGAGCCGTTGTCGGCGAAGAAGCAGCGCGTGAGACCGGGCGGAGCGACTCTGACCAGTGACTCGGCCAGCTCGATGGCGGGCTCGTGCGTGAAGCCCGCGAAGATCACGTGCTCGAGGCGCTCGAGCTGCGCCTGCACCGCCGCATTGATCCGCGGATTGGCGTGTCCGAACAGGTTCACCCACCAGGAGCTGATTGCGTCGAGATAGCGCCGGCCGGCGAAGTCCTCGAGCCACACGCCGTACCCGCGCCGGATGGGCACGAGCGGCAGCGACTCGTGGTCCTTCATCTGCGTGCAGGGATGCCACACGTGCGCGAGATCGCGCTGGGCGAGGGCGAGATTCTCGGGTGCGATTCCGTTCACGGCATGAGCGTTCTCTTGCAGCGGAGCGCCATTGTCGCATGGCATCATCGTGCGGGTACTCTCGAGCTCATGCCTTCCGGGCGCGACATGACCGTACTGCGGATCGACACGGCCACGGGTCTCCTCGCCGGCGTGCGGCAGGTGCTCTCGCCGCACTTCGACGCACGGCCGACGGGCTGCGCGCCCGAGCTCATCGTCGTGCACGGCATCAGCCTGCCGCCCGGCGAGTTCGGCGGGCCGTGGATCGATCGCCTCTTCACGGGAGGGCTGCCCGCGGACGCGCATCCCTACTTCCAGGCGATCGCCTGTCTTCGCGTCTCGGCGCACGCATTGATCCGCCGCGACGGCGAGCTGGTGCAGTATGTGCCTTTCGATGCGCGCGCCTGGCACGCAGGCGCGTCCACTTACTGCGGGCGCACCGCGTGCAACGACTTCTCCATCGGTATCGAGCTCGAGGGAACCGACGACTCGCCTTACGAGGACGTCCAGTACACGCGCCTCGCCGCGCTCATCCGCGCGCTGCTTTCTGCCTATCCGACATTGGATCGCACGCGCATCGTCGGACACAGTGACATCGCGCCGGGCCGCAAGACGGACCCCGGTCCCGCCTTCGACTGGTCGAGGCTGAGGCGTCTCCTGGATGCGCCGGCGCAGACATGAAGCGTCGCCGCGGCTGAGCCGAGGCGAATGTCCGCGCTCAGCGCGGCGGACTCTTGCCGCGATCGTGGCGCCAGAGCACTTCCGTTCCGCGCTCGTGGCGCACCAGCGCTCGCGCGAGCACGAAGAGGAGATCCGAGAGACGGTTGAGGTACCTGAGCGCTTCCGGTCCGACGTCCTCGGCCTTCGCGAGCGTCCACGCCCGGCGCTCGGCGCGCCGCGCGATGGCCCGCGCGAGGTGACACGCGGCGGTGGCAGGGCCTCCGCCCGGCAGGATGAAGTCCCTGAGCGGCGGCAGGTTCTCGTTGAATCTGTCGAGCGTCTGCTCGAGCCGGGCGACGTGCTCCGCGGCGATCATCCGGTGCCCCGGAATGCACAGCTCACCGCCGAGATCGAAGAGATCGTGCTGGATCTCCGTGAGGCACGCGGTCACTTCCTCGGGGAGCCCGGGCACGGCGAGAACGAGACCGATCGCACTGTTCAGCTCGTCCACCGCGCCATAGGCCTCGACGCGCGGATCGTCCTTCGCGACACGCCGGCCGTCGCCGAGGCCCGTCGTGCCGTCGTCGCCCGTCCGTGTGTAGATCTTGCTGAGACGATGTCCCATCGCCGTATTCTATCCCCGCCTCCATCACGGCTCGAATCGATCTGAAGGAATCCCATGCCCTCACGAGAGCTCCAGGCCGCGCTCGATGCGGCGCAGGCGGCGGCCGGGATCATCCGCGATCTCTATCGGCGGAATCTCGAGGTCCGCACCAAGGCCGACGCCTCGCCCGTCACCGAGGCGGACGTGCGCGCCGAGGAAGCGATCCGCAGCATCCTCTCCGAGCGTTTTCCGTCCTACGGCTTCTACGGCGAGGAGACGGGACGCAGCGCAATGGATGCCGACAATGTCTGGCTCGTCGATCCCATCGACGGGACGAAGTCCTTCGTGCGCGAGTGCCCGTTCTTCTCGACGCAGATCGCGCTGCTTCGTGAAGGGCGCCTGGTGCTCGGTGTTTCGTGCGCGCCCGCTTACGGCGAGCTCGCCTGGGCGGAGGAAGGCGCGGGCGCGTTCCTCGACGGCCGGCCGATCCGTGTGAGTGACGTCGCCGCGCTCGATCAGGCCATCGTTTCGACGGGCAATCTCAGGACGCTGACCCGCTCCGCGCGCTGGCAGCGTTTCGGCGAGCTGATTCAGCAGGTGAGCCGCATTCGCGGCTACGGAGACTTCGTGCATTACCACCTGCTCGCGCGCGGCTCGCTCGACGTCGTGATCGAGTCCGACGTCAACGTGCTCGACATCGCCGCGCTGACCGTCATCGTGCGCGAGGCCGGCGGCGTGTTCACCGATCTCGACGGCCGCGATGTCGGCCTCGACACGACGAGCGTGCTCGCCGCCAACTCCGCGCTCCACTCGCGCGTGCTCGAGCTTCTCCGCGCGTGACAGCGCCCGAACGCCCGTCCGCGGACCCGACGGCGGCGACTGCGGGCATTCAGGCGCTGACGAACACGCGCCGCCCGTGCGCGTCGATTTCCACGATGCGGGTGAGATAGAGCTCGCTCAGCGCGTCGGCGGTGAGCGCTTCGCGCGCCGTTCCGGCACGCCAGCGGCCGTCGCCGAAGAGCAGCAGCACGCGATCGGCGAAGCGCGCGGCGAGCGTGGGATCGTGGAGCGTGGCGATCACCGTGCGTCCCGCGTCCGCGAGCCCGCGGAAGAGCTCCAGCACGGCGAGCTGATGATGCGGATCGAGATGATTCGTCGGCTCGTCGAGCACGAAGACCTGCGGATCCTGAGCGAGCAGCGCGGCGATGGCGGCGCGCCTGCGCTCTCCGCCCGAGAGCGTCGCGGTCGAGCGCCCGGCGAATCCGTCGAGTCCCACGCGAGTGAGCATCGCGCGCGCGATGCGCTCGTCGTCCGCGCCTTCCCAGCGCCAGGTCGGAAGGTGCGGATGCCTGCCCACGAGCACCGATTCGAGCACCGTCGTGGGAAAGCCCTGCTCGAGATCCTGAGGCAGGATGCCGACCCTGAGCGCGATCGCACGCCGCGTGAGCTCCGCGATCGGCCGTCCGTCGAGCAGCACGTGGCCTGCCTCCGCTGGCCGCAGGCCCGAGAGCGTGTGCAAAGTCAGTGTCTTGCCCGAGCCGTTGCGGCCGAGGATCGCGACGAGCTCGCCGGCTCTGAACTCGAGAGAAAGATCCCGCACGAGCGTCCGTTCGCCGGCGTGAATGCTCAGTGACTCGGCTGCGAGGACGCAGCGTTCCGCGCCGGGAATCACCGATCGACTGGACTGCGGAACGCTCACGGAAGGCGCATCCATCGGATCTCGGCTGCGGTGGCCGCACCCACGACGACCTGATCGAGACTCTCGGGCATCTCGTGCCTTCCTTCCGAGAGCGCCCGGCGGCCCGCCATGATCTCGGCGCGCGGCTGCGGATGCAGAGGCACCCGCTCGGGCTCGGCGTACCCGTGCGGGAAGAGCGGTGCGTTCGTTTCGGGATCGTACTTGTCCGTCGCGCCGAGCGTGTGCATCACCTCGTGAGCGATGACGATCTCGTTCGATCGCCTCATCGACCGGTCGGCGAACGCGTGCACGACGCCGACGAGTCCTTTCTCCAGCCCCAGCGAGTGCGGCACGCGAGGACTGCGCTGCGGATCGTGGTAGAGCACGAAGATGCGGATCTGCGCCGGCGCCCGGCCCGTAACGTCGCTCATCCGCCAGGCGTACCAGCGGAGCCTGAGGCTCCACCACATCGTGGAAAGAGGACCGGCGCCGGCGGGCAGTACAGGCGGCAGACGCGAAGGCGACGGATAGAGCTCGATCCGCACGGGCTGTTCGATCTGCACGCCGAAACGTCGCGCCTCGCGCGCGAAGAAATCGGCGATGCCCGCGAAATCCGCTTCCGTCAGCGATGCGATGTATCGCTCCGAGACTTCGCTGCCGTCACCGTTGAGCGGGAAGATTCCGACCCATAGCGGATCGTCCCAGTCCGTCGTCGATGCCCGGTCGATCCACGCCTGCGCCGCGACGGCGCCCAGCACGAGGAGGAGCAGCAGGATGCGAACGCTCCGGGCCGTGCTCACGGCTCAGGGCTGCAGCCGCGTGGCCGTCCAGGGCCCGGGTTCGAACCCGCCATCCGGCAGAGCCTCGAGCGTCCGTGTCCAGCGTGCACGGTCGTGAATGCGCGCCTCGCCTTCGACCCAGAGCTCGACCGCCTCCGCCCAGAGCTGATAACCACCCCAGAACGGCGGGCGCGGAATCTCGATTCCCGGGTCGTCGCCTGCGGATTCGGGCACGCCGAGGCGGCGTGCGGCTGCCCTGACGGCCTCGAGCAGCTCGCTGCGCGAGCCGACGGGCTGACTCTGCCGGCTCGCCCACGCCCCGATGCGCCGCTGCCAGGGCCGCGATGCGAAATACGCATCGCTGACAGCCGCCGGGGCGCGGACCACGCGACCCTCGATGCGCACCTGACGGTGCAGGTGATCCCAGTGCATGACCGCGGCAGCGCGCGGGTTCTCCTCGAGCTCCCGGCCCTTGCGCGACTCGTAGTTCGTGAAGAACACGAGGTAGCCCGGCTCGGGTGCGATTTCCTTGCACAGCACCACTCGCGCCGACGGGATGCCCTCCCGCGAGCACGTCGCGAGGACCATGGCATCGGGGTTGGGCTGATCGCGCCGTTTCCAGGCCTCGGCGAGCCAGGCGCTCGCGATCGGCAGAGGGTCGGGCGGCAGGGGTTCCGGCAGCAGATCGGTGGGCAGAGTCATGGCGCCGAATGTTACCGGGAATCGGATCCGAATCCCCTCCTGCCGGCAGACGGCCGGTTCAGCGCCCGTTCATGAGGGGAGGCATAGCGTCCCTGCATGGCTCGCGCCGCGAGCGCTGCTCGAAGGAGTTGAGCATGCTGCGCATGGGTCTCTGCTTCGCGCTCCTCGCCTGCATGGGATGCACGGCCACCGCTTCCGATCGCGTGCGGATCGGCACGTCCTACGACGCACGCTTCCGTGTCGATGAATGGCGACACCCGCCGCACCTGGCCGGCTGGCATCATCACTACTATCGACCCCACACCTACTTCCATCGCTTCGGCGCGCGGCGTGACGGGTGGCACCGCTTCAACCGCAATGGACCGCGCCACGTGCCGCCTTCCTCGCGACCCTGGGACGGACGTCATCGCTCGGACTGGAACCACCGCTGGAACGACGACCGGCGCTGGACCCGGGATCACCGCGGGCGTGCCTGGGACCGGCACGATCGGGATCGCCGGCATCGCGATCACCCGGACCACTGGCGCGAGCGCCGCGGGAATCGCGGGCGTTAGGGTCAGCCGGATTACATCTCATCCGGACTTGCGGCACGGTCCCGCCAGCGATTAGAAAGGGAGCTCTCCGTACTCTCCTTACACGAGTCAGACACGACGAGCTCCCCCGATGACAGGCGATGAAGTGACGCTGGACGATCTGCGCCGGCGTCTGGACGAGATCGACCGCCAGCTGCTGACGCTGGTGGCCGAACGGCAGGAACTGAGTCGCGAGATCGCGCGCGTGAAGCGCACGACCGGCCATCCCACTCGCGACTATGAGCGCGAGCGCGAGGTCATCATGAGCGCCCGCGCCGTCGCGAGCGAAGTGGGCGTGTCGCCCGCGCTCGCAGAGAGCATCCTGCGCCTGCTCATCCGCTCGTCGCTCACGACTCAGGAGCGCGCCAGCGTCGTCGCCCACGGGGCGGGCTCCGGACGCCGTGCACTCGTCATCGGTGGTGGCGGCAAGATGGGCCGCTGGTTCGTCGAATTCCTCGCTTCGCAGGGCTTCAGCGTCGAAGTCGCCGATCCGGCCGGTGCACCTCCGGGGGCCGTCGCGGTCGACGACTGGCGCAAGACGGATCTCAGGCACGATTTCATCGTGCTCGCGACGCCGCTCGGGATCACGGACGCGATCCTGCGCGATCTGGCGCTGCGGCGGCCGCCGGGCGTCGTGTTCGACATCGGATCGCTGAAATCGCCGCTGCGGGCGGGGCTCATGGCCCTCAAGTCACACGGGCTCAAGGTGACTTCCGTGCACCCGATGTTCGGCCCCGACACGGAGCTGCTCTCGGGACGTCACGTCATATTCATCGACCTCGGATCCGACGAGGCCCTGGAGCGGGCTCGCGAGCTGTTCGCCCCCACGATGGCCGAGCAGGTCGTGATGAGCCTCGACGAGCACGACCGCCTCATCGCCTACGTGCTCGGCCTCTCGCACGCGCTCAACATCGCCTTCTTCACGGCCCTCGCCGAGAGCGGCGAGGCGGCGCCGCGGCTCGCCCGCATGTCGAGCACCACCTTCGATGCGCAGCTCGACGTCGCCTCCAAGGTGGCTCAGGAGAGCCCGGATCTCTACTTCGAGATCCAGAGCCTCAACGACTACGGCGCGGAGTCGCTGGAAGCGCTGGCCAAGGCCGTGGAGAGAATCCGCACGGCGGTTCTGTCACGGGATTACGAGTCCTTCGTTGCCCTGATGCAGCGTGGGCGCGATTATCTGGAGGATCGCCGGATCGTCGTCGAGCGCCGCGCCTGAGGCGGGGCGCATGCCGAGTTCCGGCTCCGGGGGTCTGCAGGCGATGCGTCGACCGCACATCGATACGCGCGAGCCGGACGTGCTCGCTGCGCGAATCGTGCAGCTCGAAGCCGAGAATCGGGCGCTGCAGGCGCGCCTGCGCGAGCTGACCGAAGAGGCCTCCCGCAACGAGTCCCTGCTGCGCAAGACCCAGGAACGCGAGCTCGAGCTCCTGCGCGCCGGCTCCCTCACTCAGCTCCTCGAGCGCATCGTCCACGGTCTGCAGGCGTCCTATCAGCTCGCCGCGGTCGGGCTCACCCTGCACGATCCCCAGCACGAGATCCGGCACCTGCTCTCGGGCGACGGGCCGGCACTCGAGGAGCTGCGCGCCGTGCAGTTCGTCGACGTGCTGGTGAGCGTCGCGCCGCAGCTCGCGGCGCTCGAGAAGCCCTGGCTCGGGCCCTATCAGGCGGCCGACCACGAGCTGCTCCTGCCGCGGGCGCGCGGCATCGGGAGCATCGCCATCATTCCGCTCAGGCGCAACGACCAGCTCGACGGCGTGCTGGTCTTCGGCAGCTACGACCGCAAGCGCTTCACGCCGGACCTCGCCAGCGACTTCCTGGCGCATCTCGGCGTCGTGACCGCGATCTGCATCGAGAACGCGGTGAACCGCGCACGGCTGCTGCGCAGCGGTCTCACCGATTTCCTGACGGGCTTCCACAACCGCCGGTATCTCAACGCGCGTCTGCGCGAGGAGCTCGCGCGTGCGCAGCGATCGGGACAGCCGGTGGCGTGCCTGATGATCGACGTCGATCACTTCAAGCGCATCAACGATCAGTACGGACATCTCGCGGGAGATGCGGTCCTGCGCGAGGTGGCGCAGCGGATCGACGCCGAGATGCGCATGAGCGACACGGGGGCGCGTTTCGGAGGCGACGAGTTCGCGATCGTGCTGCCGCAGGGCACAGCCGCCGATGGCGAGCGCGTCGGCAACCGCGTGCTGCGCGCGGTGCGCGAGAAGCCGATCCAGGTGACTCCCGAGGTCACGGAGACCATTACGCTCTCCATCGGCGTCGCCGCAGCGGCACCGGCGCAGGGGCAGCGCGACTTCAAGGTGCTGGCCGAGCGGCTGATCTCGGAAGCCGACGCCGCGCTCTATCGCGCGAAGAGCGCGGGGCGCAATCAGGTCGCCGTTTCCGAAACGCTCGTCACCTGAAGGGCACGTCGTCCGCGCAGCGCAGGCTCAGTGCACGGCGCGCGTCTGACTCCTGAGCAGCGCGATGAAGAGCGGCGCTCCGACGAGCGCCATGACCGCACCCACCGGCAGCTGATGAGGGCTCGCGACGGTCCGCGCGACGAGATCCGCCGCGGCGAGCACCGTTCCGCCGAGCAGCGCCGAAGCCGGTGCCACGACGCGATGGTCGCTGGTACGGAACAGCAGCCGGACCGCGTGCGGCGTGATGAGTCCCACGAAGCCCACGGCGCCTGCGCTGGTAACGGCAATCGCTGTCAGCACGGCACAGGCGACGAAGACCAGCGTGCGCCATGCATCGACGTCGAGGCCGACGCTGCGGGCCCGCAGCTCGCCGGACGCCAGCACGTTGAGAGGCCTCGCGAGCGCAACGGCGAGCACGGTGGCAATCACGACGGCGGCAAGACTCACGCGCGCATCGAGCGCCCAGCCGAGATCGCCGGCCAGCCAGAACACCATGCCGCGCACCCGCTCGGACTCCGCCAGCGCGAGGAGCACGGTCACGAGCGCGCCGCAGCCGCTCGCGAGCACGACCCCGGTGAGCAGGAGGCGCGGCGTGCCGCCGCCCCGCGCCAGGGCGTGGACGGCAACGACTGCGGCCAGCGCCCCGGCTGCGGCACTCGACTGGACCGCGAACGCGGCTGCACCGGCCGCGATTGCGAGCAGTGCCCCCACGGCGGCGCCTCCGGAAACGCCCAGCACATAGGGGTCGGCCAGCGGGTTGCGGAAGAGGGCTTGCAGCAGGACGCCGGCGAGGGCCAGGAGCCCTCCGACGCCGAAAGCCGCCAGCAGCCGCGGCAGGCGCACGTCGAGGAGCACACTGCGGGCGGCCGAGTCGGTGTCGCCCCCCAGGGCCGCCAGGGCCTCGGACAGCCCTATCCCCGAGGTGCCGACCAGGAGCGAGGCGAGGAAGACCGTCGCTGCTGCGGCGCACAGAAGGAGGAGACGCGGCGCCCGGCCATCCTGGAACAGTGACGGGGTCGACATGAAGCTGGCTTGCATCCGGGGCTGGCGAGCGCGCAAGGTTAGGAGGGCGCGCTTGCTCACGACAAGCGGCACCTTGTGGCAGACTTCCCACAGGTTGCCATGACAGACCTCATCGACCACGACGGATTCCGCGCCAACGTCGGCATCATCCTGATGCGCGACGGGGGCGATGTCTTCCTCGGGCGCCGGACCGGCGGCCGGGGCTGGCAGTTTCCGCAGGGTGGAATCCGCCGCGGGGAGCGGCTCGAGGACGCGCTGTTCCGGGAGCTGCACGAGGAAATCGGGCTCGACCGCCGGTCGGTCGAGCTGCTCGGGCGCACCGAGCGCTGGTTGCGCTACCGGCTTCCGTCGCGCTTCGTACGCCGCGACCGCCAGCCCCTCTGCATCGGACAGAAGCAGCGCTGGTTTCTGCTGCGGCTGAAGCAGGAAGACGTCGACTTCGACTTCGGGCGCACCACCGAGCCGGAGTTCGACCAGTGGCGCTGGGTGCCCTACTGGGAACCCGTGCGCGAGGTCATCTATTTCAAGCGGCCCGTCTACGTACGCGCGCTGACCGAGCTCGCTCCGGTTGCGTTCCCCCAGGGCACGCCGGAGCTGCCCGACTGGTGGTCCAGGGTGGCAAGAACAGGGCGGTCCAAGGCGCGCGCTTCGGCGGACGGCCACTGAGGCCGTCCCGGACCCTCGGTACGGAATGGCCGAACCGCCCGCGAAACTCGTCGTCCGTACGTATGCTCCCGTCCGGCGCCTGATCCTGGGCTTCGCGGCGGCGTTGCTCGGCTGTTTCGCCCTCTACGTGGCCTACGAGCTCGGGCGCTACGACGGCGGCTACGACCGTCTCGCCGCCGCCCAGCAGCGCGTGGAGCTCGAGGTCGCGATCCAGAATCTCGAGAAGCAGAACCGTGAGCTGCGCACTCAGCTCGCCGAGCTCGACACCGTGAGAGTCGGACAGGAGCGCGAGCGCGCGGAGATCTCGCGCACGATCGGCGAGCTGCAGGCTCAGGTGGCGCGGCAGGCTCAGGAGCTCGCGTTCTACAGGGGTATCGTTCAGCAGGGCGCAGCCGCGCTCGGCGTGCGTATCCACGAGCTGCGCATCAGCGCGACGGAGGATCCGCAGCGCTTCGAACTGCACCTGACGCTGGTGCGCTCGGTGCGTCCGGACGACACCGTGAGCGGCACCATCGGCCTGCGGGTGGACGGTGAGACGGATGGGCGCGCGCACAGCCTGGATCTCGCCACGCTCACCGGCGGCGAGCAGTCCGAGCTGCCGTTCACGTTCCGCTACTTCGAGAACTTCGAGCAGGAGATCGTCATTCCCGGGAATTTCAAGGCCGAGCGCGTGACCATCGAGATCCGCTCGAACCGCAAGGGGGTGGCGCCGTTCGTCCAGTCGTTTCTGTGGAAGGTGGACGCGCTCTAGCGCGATCAGCCCCGTGCACGGGAGGAGTTCATGTTCGGCCGCGACGCCAAGCTCAGCAACCGGATCGACACGCTCATCGGCAGGACCGCGCGCGTCGAGGGGAATCTCGAGTTCTCGGGTGGCCTGCACCTCGACGGTCACGTCACCGGTAACGTCGTCGCGAAGCCGGGCACGGATTCGTCCATTTCCGTGAGCGAGCACGGGTGCATTGAAGGCTCCGTCGAAGTCCCCACAGTAGTGCTCAACGGTGTCGTGAACGGCGACATCCATGCCCGCGAGCGCATCGTGCTCGGCGCTCAGGCGAGGGTACGCGGCAACGTGCAGTACGGCGTCATCGAGATGACGCTGGGCGCGGAGATCCAGGGGCGGCTCATTCCGCTGGGGGTGGGGGCTGCGCAGACCGCCGGGGCCGAAGCGTCCGGGCAGGGATAGGCCGCGTCACCGCCCGAGCCGTTTTGACCGACGGCACGTCGACTTCTAGACTGCTGATCCGGAAAGTGATTCCTTCGTCGAGGACCGACACATGAGCAATCCCGAGCAGGTGCTGCAGGACGCGGAGCCCACGACGCTCGTCTTCACCGATGCGGCCGCCCGCAAGGTGGGTGAGCTGATTCGCGCCGAGGGCAATCCGAACCTCATGCTGCGGGTGTTCGTGCAGGGCGGCGGCTGCTCCGGACTGTCGTACGGATTCGAGTTCGACGAGCAGATGCAGGAAGGCGATACCTGCATCGAGAACCAGGGCGTCAAGCTCGTCGTGGACCCCATGAGCGTGCAGTACCTCATGGGCGCGGAGATCGACTACCGCGAAGGCCTCGAAGGATCGCATTTCGTGATACGCAATCCCAACGCCATCACCACCTGCGGGTGCGGTTCCTCCTTCGCGGTCTGAGCTTCGCGACGGTCGCGTGAGCCGCCCCGCCGCCGTCGTCCGGGTCGCTGCCGCAGCACGCGAGCCCGCCCTCCGCCCGGTACCTGCCGCTCTCGCGGCAATCGACCTCGGCTCCAACAGCTTCCACATGGTCGTGGCGCGCCTGAACCGCGGACGCCTCACCATCGTCGACCGCATGCGCGAAACGGTGCGCCTCGGTGCCGGCGTGGCGACGCACGGGAAGATCACCGCGGTGTCGACGAAGCGCGCGCTCGCGTGCCTGCGGCGCTTCGGCCGGAGACTCCGCGAGCTCGAAGTGCAGAGCGTCCGCGTGGTCGGAACGAACGCACTGCGCGTCGCACGCAACAGCCGCACGTTCCTCGAGCAGGCGCAGCGGATTCTGGGCCATCCCGTCGAGATCGTTTCCGGCGCGGAGGAGGCGCGGCTCATCTACGCGGGCGTCGCACGGACGCATGCGCAGGACGATGCGCACACGCTCGTCGTCGACATCGGCGGCGGAAGCACGGAGGTGATCGTCGGCAGAGGGCTCGAGCCGCTCGAGCTCGAGAGTCTTCCTCTGGGTTGCGTCTCTCTGAGCGAACGTTTCTTCGGCGACGGACGGATCGACGCGCGGCGGATGAAGCAGGCGTGCACCGTCGCGCGGCTCGAGCTCGAGCCCGTGCGCGCGACGTTCCGCAGAAGAGGCTGGGAGCTCGCCTTCGGCAGCTCGGGCACGGTGCGGGCGCTCGCCGAAGCGATCCGCGAGCTCGACCCGCAGGCGCGCGCCGTCACGCGCGATGGACTCGAGCAGGTTCTGCGCCGCGCCGTGGCCGCAGGTCACGTCGAGGCGCTCGATCTGCGCTGCATCGACGCCGAGCGACGTCCCATCGTTCCCGGTGGAATCGCGATTCTCGCGGCGGTTCTCGATGCGCTCCGGATCGACGAGCTGCACGTGGCGGAAGCCGCGATGCGCGAGGGCCTGCTGCACGACATGGTGGGTCGCGCCAACGGCGAGGACCTGCGCGAGCGGACCGTCAGGGATCTCCAGCAGCGTCATCGCGTCGATACGGTGCACGCCATGCGCGTGGAGAACACGGCGGCCGGTCTGCTCGCGCAGGTCCGGACGGCCTGGCGACTCGAGGATCCCGGCGTCGAGCTGCTCCTCAGGTGGGCCGCGCGACTGCACGAGATCGGTCGCGACGTTGCGCGCACCGACCATCATCGGCATGGCGCATATCTGCTCGCGCACGGCGACATGCCGGGCTTCTCGTGGGGAGAGCAGCGGCTGCTGGCCTGTCTCGTCGGGAGCCTGGGCCCCGCGCCGGAGCCTTCGATGCTCGAAGCACTGCTGCCGCCGTGGGACCGTCATGCGCCGAGACTCGCCGTGCTCCTGCGGCTCGCGCTGCTCATCAATCGCGACCGCGGAGAGGCGTCTTCGCCGGACATCGCGCTCACGGCACGCCAGAGAACTCTGACGCTCACCGCCGCCGGACTCGAGGATCAGCCGCTCCTGACGGCAGCTCTCGAGCACGAGAGAAAAGCGCTCGAAGCCTGGCCGGTGCGCCTTTCGATCGAGGCCGCGCGCCCGCGGCCGGCGGCGCGCTCAGCGCGCGACAAGCGCCGGGCCGAACGGCAGGTCGAGTGAAGCGACGAGCGGCGCCGTCTTCGCGAGGAAGTCGGCAAGCAGCTCGGGCTCGATGGGCCTGGCATCAGGCAGAGGAACTTTCTGCGGGTCCTTGTGGACGCCGTTCAGGCGGTACTCGTAATGGAGGTGCGGTCCCGTCGCGAGACCCGTCATGCCGACGTAGCCGATCACCTTGCCCTGCTGCACACGCTGACCGGCGCGGATGCCCTTGGCGAAGCGCGACAGATGGGCATACAGCGTGACGACGCCGCGCGAGTGGTCGATCTCGACGACGTTTCCGTAACCGCCCTTGCGGCCCGCGAAGATGACGCGGCCATCGCCCGCGGCGCGCACGGGCGTGCCGGTCGGCGCCGCGTAATCGACGCCCTTGTGAGCCCGGATGCGGTTGAGCACCGGATGGCGCCGGTTGAGATTGAAGCGCGAGCTGACGCGCGTGAATTCGAGCGGCGCGCGCAGGAAGGCCTTGCGCATGCTCTTCCCTTCCGGCGTGTAGTAGTCCGCGGTGCCGTCCGGGCGCTCGTAGCGCACGGCGACGTACTCACGGCCACGGTTGACGAACCGCGCCGCGAGCACGGGGCCATCCTTCACGTACTCCCCGTCCTGCAGCAGCTCCTGGTAGGTGACGACGAAGGAGTCGCCGCGCTGGATGTCGAGCACGAAGTCGATGTCCCAGCCGAAGATCTCGGCGAGCGCGAGAGCCGTCTGATCGTGCGCGCCGGCGGCCGTGACGGCCTCGAACAGCGAGCGATCGATGACGCCGCGCACGGTGCGCTCGCGCACCTCGAGCGGATTCTCGAGCAGCTCCGCGAGAAAACCGGCGCTCTCGTCCTTCATCACCTTGAGCGTCTCGCTCGGGCTCAGCCGCCGCTCGAAGCCCCACAGCTCTCCGTCGCGGTGGTAGAGCTTGATCGCTTCACCCGGGCGGAGCCGGTCGAGCTGCGCCTTGAGCTCCGGGAGCTTCCTGAGCGATGCGAGATCGGCGAGATTGAGCTGCAGGCGGCGGAAGATGCGGTCCAGCGTGTCGTTCTTCCGCACCACCACCTCGATGGTGGACAGCCCGAGCGCGGCGCTCTGAGGCTGCGACCCGGAAGGTGCCACTTCGACGGAGGCGCCCGCATCGGACGGGGCTTCCGTGACGGGCTGCGCTGGTCCCGCGGATTCGGATGCAGCCGGCGCGGCCTGCGGAACGGGCTCTTCCGGCGGTGCGGATCTCCCCGGACCGCC
>ERZ795042.15-NODE-15-length-214603-cov-301.425704_pt1:60000-214603 | contig 214603 bp, 209 predicted proteins | sample MGYA00375126_ERZ795042 | MGnify/ENA primary metagenome ERZ795042 (study PRJEB30171, sample SAMN05518105) | compost metagenome | isolation source: Feedstock adapted compost from Newby Island compost facility, Milpitas, CA | place: USA:Newby Island...
TAAGTGGAAAACGATGTGAGAAGGCGAAGACAGCCAGGAGGTTGGCTTAGAAGCAGCCATCCTTTAAAGAAAGCGTAATAGCTCACTGGTCGAGTCAGGCCGCGCCGAAAATGTACCGGGGCTCAAGTGCAGAGCCGAAGCTGCGGCTGCAAGCGCGAGCTTGCGGGGTAGGGGAGCGTCCCAGCGCCGGTGAAGCCGTACCGCAAGGAGCGGTGGAGGTTCTGGGAGTGCTGATGCCGGAATGAGTAGCGATAAGACAGGTGAGAACCCTGTCCGCCGAAAGCCCAAGGTTTCCTGGGGAAGGTCGATCCGCCCAGGGTTAGCCGGGACCTAAGCCGAGGCCGAAAGGCGTAGGCGATGGACAGTGGGTTAATATTCCCACGCCGCCCGTCACGCGTTGAAGCGAGCGGGGACGGAGGAGGGTAGCCGGGCCAGGTGCTGGACGTCCTGGTTTGCCTGTGTAGGCGGGGGTCATGCGATCAAAAGGTGGCCCCGATAACGCTGAGGCAGGTGACGAGGCCGCAAGGCCGAAGTTGGTGATCCCATGCTCCCGAGAAAAGCCGCGCGTGGAGCGTGACAGGCGCCCGTACCGGAAACCGACACAGGTGGGCGAGGAGAGAATCCTAAGGCGCTTGAGAGAACCCTGGTCAAGGAACTAGGCAAATTGCCACCGTAACTTCGGGAGAAGGTGGGCCCGCGTACCGTGAAGGACCTTGCGTCCCGAGCGGGAACGGGCCGCAGAGACCAGGCGGTGCCGACTGTTTATCAAAAACACAGGACTCTGCAAACACGTCAAGTGGACGTATAGGGTCTGACGCCTGCCCGGTGCCGGAAGGTTAAGGGGATCCGTCAGCGCAAGCGAAGCGGTGAACCGAAGCCCCGGTAAACGGCGGCCGTAACTATAACGGTCCTAAGGTAGCGAAATTCCTTGTCGGGTAAGTTCCGACCTGCACGAAAGGCGTAACGCTGGCCACACTGTCTCGACCCGAGACTCAGTGAAGTTGAAATCGCTGTGAAGATGCGGCGTAGCTGCGGCAAGACGGAAAGACCCCGTGAACCTTTACTACAGCTTTACACTGAACTTTGACCTTGTTTGTGTAGGATAGGTGGGAGCCTGTGAAGCGAGGGCGCCAGCTCTCGTGGAGGCAACCTTGAAATACCACCCTGACAATGTCGAAGTTCTAACCTGGGCCCGTCATCCGGGTCGGGGACACTGTATGGTGGGTAGTTTGACTGGGGCGGTCTCCTCCTAAAGAGTAACGGAGGAGTGCAAAGGTACCCTCAGCGCGGTCGGTCATCGCGCACAGAGTGCAATGGCATAAGGGTGCTTGACTGCGAGACTGACAAGTCGAGCAGGTGCGAAAGCAGGTCATAGTGATCCGGTGGTTCTGTATGGAAGGGCCATCGCTCAACGGATAAAAGGTACTCCGGGGATAACAGGCTTATTCCTCCCAAGAGTCCACATCGACGGAGGAGTTTGGCACCTCGATGTCGGCTCATCACATCCTGGGGCTGTAGCAGGTCCCAAGGGTTCGGCTGTTCGCCGATTAAAGTGGTACGCGAGCTGGGTTCAAAACGTCGTGAGACAGTTTGGTCCCTATCTGCCGTAGCCGTTGGAGACTTGAGGGTGAGCTGTCCCTAGTACGAGAGGACCGGGATGGACGCACCTCTGGTGTTCCGGTTGTCACGCCAGTGGCACTGCCGGGTAGCTATGTGCGGACGGGATAACCGCTGAAAGCATCTAAGCGGGAAGCCCCCCCCAAGATTAGGTCTCCCTGGGAGCTCGACTCCCCTGAAGGGCCCTCGAAGACTACGAGGTTGATAGGCTGGGTGTGTAAGCGCAGTAATGCGTTGAGCTAACCAGTACTAATTGCCCGTGAGGCTTGACCATATAACCTCAAGCAGTCTGGCTTCGCGCCGGACGCGCGAGGAAAGATGCAGCGATGGAGCGTTTCCATCGCGGACGCGACAGCGTCGAAACGAGACTTCCGGATTGGTGGTGGACGGATCGGGCCTCACGGCCCGATCCGGTCACTGCGACAAGTTTCCCTGGCGGCAATAGCGAGCGGGAACCACCCGATCCCATTCCGAACTCGGAAGTGAAACTGCTCAGCGCCGATGGTAGTGTGGCCGCAGGCCATGCCAGAGTAGGTCACTGCCAGGGATCTCACCCAGGCCCCCGAAGTCTTGGAGACTTCGGGGGCTTTTTCATTTCCGTACTCCCCGGGCTCGCGTGAATGGACCTGCGTGCCCGCGCGACTACCACGCGATGCCGTGGTCCTCGCCGTGGTGGCTCGAGCCGCCCCAGAGCGTACCGTTCGTGTGATCGAACATCACGGCGTTGATGGGTCCGGAGGTGCGGTCCTCGAACTCGAGCCGGTAGCCCATCCGCGCGAGATCGCGCCTCACCCAGGGCGGCGTCGCGGTGTTGAGCGTCAGCCGTCCCGGCTCGGATTCGAACGGGTGGAACGAGTTGCGGAGCTGATAGCTCGTGAAATTGGCCGCCTCCACCGCTTCCTGAGGCGTCATGCCGAACTCTACGACGTTCAGGAAGAACTGCAGGAGGTTCTGCTCCTGCGTGTCGCCGCCCTGCACCGCGAAGGCGAGATAGGGCTTGCCGTTCTTCAGCGCCAGCGACGGGGTGAGCGTCACGCGCGGCCGCTTGCCCGGCTCGAGCACGTTGAAGGGATTCTCGGCGGGATCGAGCACGAACTGCTGCATGCGCTGGCTCATTCCGATGCCGGTGCGGCCCGCGATCACCGCGGGAATCCATCCACCGCTCGGCGTCACGGCCACTGCCCAGCCGTCCTCGTCCGCGGCAACCACGCTCGTCGTGCCGGCCGTGAACGTGCGCTCGAAATGCGCGCGGGTCGTCATCGACGGCGCCGGCGGCTTCCAGTTGCGAAGCTGCTTCAGGAACGGATTGCGCGCGCCCTGGTACGGGTACGGATCGCCGGGTCCGATGTGCGGATCGTTGCGCTCGAAGCCGATGAGCGCCGCGCGTTCCCGCGCGTATTCCTTGGACAGGAGTCCCTGCAGGGGTTCCTCGGGCGGAAAGTACGGATCGCCGTAGTAGAAGTCGCGGTCGGCGAAGGCGAGGCTCATCGCCTGATAGACCGTGTGGATGTAGCGCGTCGTGTTGTAACCCATCGCGCGCAGGTCGAAGTTCTCCAGGATGTTGAGCATCTGGAGGAGCGCCGGTCCCTGCGTCCACGTGTTCAGCTTGTACACGTCGATGCCGCGGTACTGGACGTGCACGGGATCCTCGATCTGCACGCGCCACTTCGCGAGGTCCTCGTGCGTGATCAGTCCGCCGATCGCACGCGAGCCGCGCACGAACTCCTCGGCGATGTCGCCCCGGTAGAAACGCTCGTAGGCGGCATAGATCGCCGCCTTGCGGTCCTTGCCCGCGGCGAGCGCCTGCGCTTCGGCTTCGACGAGCTTGCGCAGCGTCGCCTCGAGATCCGGTTGACGGAAAATCTCGCCGGGACGCGGCGCTTCGCGTGCTTCGCCCGCGTGCACCAGGAACACGCGCCGCGAATCCGGCCACTGCTTGATGAGCCGCTTGTTGCCCTCGATCGCGTCGGCGGCCTGCGCCTCGATGGGATAACCCTTCGCGAGCTCGATCGACGGCTCCAGCACGTCCGCGAGGCTCAGCGTGCCGAATTCCGCGAGCATCACCATGATTCCGCCCGGCGTGCCCGGTGTGAGCGCCGCGAGCGGACCGAACTCGGGCGGCGCCTGCATGCCGCGCGACCGGAAGAAGTCGGGTGTCGCACCGGTCGGCGCGATGCCGAGCGCGTTGATGCCGATGACCTTGCCCGTCTTCGGGTTGTAGATCAGCGCCTGCGTCTCACCGCCCCACGACAGGGTGTCCCAGATGGTCGCGGCCGCGGCGATCATCGCGCACGCGGCATCGACGGCGTTCCCGCCCTTCTGGAAGATCATCGCGCCCGCCGTTGCGGCGAGAGGCTTGCCGGTGATCGCGATCCAGTGCTGTCCGTGCAGCGGCGGCTTTGCCGTTCGAACGTGCACGCCCGTTCTGACCTGAGCGCCGGTGGTGCCCGCCGCGAGAAATGCAGCCGATACACACGCCACGACGAGTCTTCGAAGGCCGGATCCCGCCATTGCCGCTCGTCCTCCGCGATGTTTCGCCTCAGCATATGGCAGACTGCGCATCGGCGCATCCCGCGAGCCGCATCGATGACCTCCGGATCGACGACTACTGCCACGGTCGAAGCGCTCTTCATCTATCCGCTCAAGTCCGCGCGGGCCATTCCGCGCGAGCGCACCGTGCTCGGGCCTGCCGGGTTCGAATGGGACCGTCACTGGATGGTCGTGAACGCGCAGGGCAGATTCCTCACACAGCGAACGCACCCGCGCCTTGCAGTCATCGAGACCATGCTCACGGACGATGCGCTCGTGCTTCGCGCGCCCGGCCTCTCCCCGCTGACCGTCCCGTGCAGACCCGAAGGCACGCCGCGCGAGGTGCGGATCTGGGACGACACCTGCACCGCACTGGATCAGGGCGATGAAGCGGCCGCGTGGCTCGGCTCGGTGATCGGCGAGCCAGTGCGGCTCGTGCGCGTCCCTGCGACTCCTGGCCGGCGTGCGAATCCGAGATACGCGGGAGACGTCGCCGCTCCCGTGGCGTTTCCCGACGGCTTTCCGCTCCTCGTGTGCAACACCGCGTCGCTCGAGGAGCTCAACCGGCGGCTGCCGCAGCCGCTTCCGATGACGCGCTTCCGTCCGAACATCGTGCTCGGCGGGCTGCAGCCTTTCGCGGAGGACCGCATCTCCGAGATCCGGATCGGCGAAGCGGTGCTGCGGCTCGTGAAGCCCTGCACGCGCTGCGCGATCACGGGCACCGATCAGGTGACGGGCGAGCGCTCCGGCGATCCGCTGCCGGTGCTGCGCACATTCCGCTTCGACCGTGCATTGCGCGGCGTCACATTCGGCGAAAACGCCGTCATCGCCGCAGGCGTCGGCGCGACGATCGAGCGCGGCACGTCGTGCACGGTGGTATTCGAGCAGGCACCCGCCCCGGCCTGATCCCAGGGGTGCAGTCGCGGAATTGTGCGCCGCGCACATCCCCGCTTTCCGGCGAGGCTTCACACTTCTCCCCGCGAACACGAGCCGGATCGGATCCGCGCCCGGCGGCCCCACGGGCCGTCCGCGAGAGATCACCCGATACTGCGAACCGTAGAGCGGAAGAGGAAGTTTGCTGCTCGAGGAACGTTTCCTGGTCCTGACGGGCGTCGCGCTTGCAGCCCTGCTCGCCGCGCTCGTCGTCGTACGCTTCGTGCGCAGCGGCCGGCTTACCCTGGGCCGTTCGGCCGGCTACGCGTGGTGTCGCGCGGCGGTCGAGCAGTCGGTGACCGGCGTGCTGCTCGCGGATCTGGTGTCGCTCCGCGTGCTCGATGCGAACCCCGCCATGCAGCGGGCGACAGGCCTCTCGCTCGCCGAGCTGCGCAGGCTCACGCTCGAGCAGATCTTCGTCGACGAGAAGGACGGCGAGAGCATCGGGCCGAAGCTGCGCCAGGCCGACCCACGCGTGCCGCTGCGCGTCCGGCAGCGCTGCCGCGGCGGGGAACTCGTCGACACCGAGCTCAGCGTCAACCGCCTCGCCATCGGCGCGCGGAACGCGCTCGTCGTCGTCGCGCACGACATCAGTGTGAGGCGCAGGATCGAGGCACAGCTCCTCGAGAACCAGCAGCGGCTCGATCACCTCGCGCATCACGATCAGCTCACCGGACTGCCCAACCGCCACTACCTCGCCGCGCATCTGCCCGGCGCGATCGAGGAGGCACGCCGCAACGGTGCGATGCTCGCGGTGCTGTTCCTCGATCTCGACCGCTTCAAGCACATCAACGACTCGCGCGGCCACGAGACGGGGGACAAGCTCCTGCAGAACGTCGCCGCGCGCATCCGCTCGATCGTGCGCGAAGGCGACATGGTGGTGCGCATGGGAGGCGACGAGTTCATCGTCGTGCTCAGGAACGTGCGCAACCCGGCGCAGATCAGCGAGACGGCGAGCCGCATCAACGAGGCGCTCGCGCAGCCGGTCATCGTCGACGGCCGTCCGCTCCTCACGACCGCGAGCATCGGCATCGCCCTGTTCCCGCGCGACGGTACGGACATGGGCGAGCTCCTCAAGCATTCCGACACCGCGATGTATCAGGCCAAGGATCGGGGCCGGAACAACTTCCAGCTCTTCAGTCCGATCCTGGACCGCAGGCTCAAGGAGCGCATCGCGCTCGAGACCAGCCTGCGCGCGGCGCTCCAGTCGCGCCAGCTCGACGTGCGCTACCAGCCGATCATCGACATCGAGACGCGCAAGGTGGTCGCTCTCGAGGCGCTGCTCAGGTGGCAGCACCCGGCGCAGGGAGCGATCCCGCCGAGCCGGTTCATCGCCGTCGCCGAGGAGACGGGCCTCATCGTGCCGATCGGCGAGTTCGTGCTGGAACGCGTGATGCAGGATGCCGCGCGCTGGCGCGCAGGCGGCGCGAAGCTCGTACCCATCGCCGTCAACGTGTCGGCCGTGCAGCTCCTGCGCAGCGACCTGCGGCGCACGATCCTGAAGCTTTCTGCGCAGCACCGCATCGAGCCCGAGATGCTGCAGCTCGAGCTGACCGAGAGCGCGGTGTTCGAGAGCCGGGAGGCGCGTTATGGTGAATCGAGCGAGGACGCGATCGCGAGGCTGCGCGAGATCGGTGTGGCAATTGCGATCGACGATTTCGGCACCGGCTACTCGAGCCTCAGCTATCTCAAACGCTGGCGCGTCGACAGTCTCAAGATCGACCGGACCTTCGTGCGCGACGTCGTGACGGACCTGAGCGATCTCGCGATCGTCGGGGCGATCGTCGCGATGGCGCGCCATCTCCACATCGCGGTGGTCGCGGAAGGCATCGAGGGCTTTCAGCAGCTCGAGAAGCTCCGCCAGCTCGGCTGCGGGTTCGCGCAGGGGAATCTCTTCGCGCGGCCCGCTCCCGCGTCGGCCTGCGGACGTTTCCTCACCGGCGAGCCGCTCGCGTTCGCTCACGATTCGGAGCCACTCGACCGGCTCGAAGCGACGGGCACCAGCTTGTGAAGGAAGAGAAGTCCGCGTTCGCAGGCAGCCGCGAGCGCGGCGCGAGCGTTACGAAGGTCGCCTGAGAGACCAGGCGGGCTTCACCAGCCCGATCGGCCGCCGCCGCGCAGGTTCTCCCAGAAGGTTTCGCTCGGCTGCCAGTCGGTCGCGAGACGGCAGGCGATCTCGGTCGACGGCACGTCGAGAGCCCGGGCGAGCGCACGTGTCAGCAGGAATCCGGGGACTTCGAGGCGAAAGGTGCCGGTGAGCAGCTTGTTGACGAGCAGGCACTCGCGGTAAGGGAGACTCCGCCACCAGCGCACGACCGATTCCCGCTGCTCCTTCTCCTCCGCATTGCGCAGCGGCGCGATCCGCTCCTCGATCCACGTCGCGAGCGACAGATCGAGCGCGGCCCCATCGATGGCACCGGGCTCGATCAGCAGGGCGATCGTCTCCGCGACATCGCCCACGGTGGATCGTGATTCATCGATCAGCCATTGCGGAAGTCCTGATTCTTCCCGCAGCCAGTCGAGCAGCACCGCCGGCGCGACGATGCGGCGCATGCGCCGCCCGGAGAGCACATAAAGTGCCCATGCGGCATCGGCCGCCGCAGCCGTTCCGAAGTACGCGGCGAGCGCAGCGAGCTTGAAGTCGTCCGAGCCGCCCGCATCGAGCGAGTCGTACAGCTCGCCGAAGCGACGCATCACGGCAGCGCACCGTGCGCCGTCTCGAGCGCATCCACGTCGACGCCCCGTTCGCGCAGCAGGCGGGTCAGCGTGTCCGTGTGTCCGTGGTGAAGCAGGATTCGCCGCGCGCCGGTCTCGCGGAACGTGCGCAGCAGCGCGTGCCAGTCCGCGTGGTCGGAGATGACGAAACCGCGGTCGAAGCTCTGCCGGCGGCGGCTGCCCCGCAGCCGCATCCAGCCCGAGCAGAAACCGCTCGAGTACCTTCCGAAGCGCTGCATCCAGCGCGTCCCGGCCGTACTCGGCGGCGCCACGACGAGCGCGCCCGCGTAATCCGCCGTGCGGGTGCTCTGCGCACGCAGCGTCGGCACCATCGTGACCCCCGCTTCGCGGTACACCTGCACGAGCGCCTCGACGGTGTCGTGGACATGAACCGGCTCCGACGTGAAGGAGGCCAGCTCCGCCAGCACCCGCTGCGCCTTGCCGAGCGCGTAGCAGAACAGCACCGACGCGACGCGCCGCTCGCGATTGAAGCGCCACCACCGGACGATGTCCTCGATCACTTCCGCCGTCTCCGGCCAGCGGTACACGGGAAGGGCGAAGGTCGCTTCGCTGACGAATACGTCGCATTCGAGCGGCGTGAAGGGCGCGCAGGTCGGATCCGGCTGGCGCTTGTAGTCGCCCGAGACCACCCACACGCGGCCGCCATGCTCGATGCGCACCTGCGCCGAGCCCAGGATGTGGCCGGCCGGGTGCAGCGAGACCGTGGTCTCCCCGATCCTCACGGGAGCGCCGTACTCGACCGCGGTGACATCCGCCCGGCGTCCGAGGCGCATGCGGGCGATCCCCAGCCCCGGACGTGCGAGAATGTAGCGCGCACTGCCGTCGCGCAGGTGATCGCCATGCGCGTGCGTGATCACGGCCGTCTGTACCGGCCGCTGCGGGTCGATGTAGAAGTCGCCGGGCGGGCAGTACAGACCGCGGCCGCTCGCGACGACGAGCGGTGCGGAATCGGAACTCATCGGATTTCGGCCACCCGAAAGGTCTTCGATTGCCCCGGCAACAGTGCTCGAGCGCCGTGCTGATGATCAGACCGGCCTCGTTCGATTACAACCCCGAGACGGCGGCAACGAACCGCATGCAGCAGCGTGCGTCCGACACGGCGCAGGTCCAGGCGCAGGCGCTCGCCGAGTTCGAAGGGCTCGTGCGCGCGCTGGAGAGCGAAGGCATCGCCACGTGCGTGATCGACGATACGCCCGAGCCGCCGAAGCCGGATGCGGTCTTTCCCAACAACTGGATCAGCTTCCATCCGGACGGCACGGTCGTGCTGTATCCCATGCAGGCGGAAAGTCGCCGGCGTGAGCGGCGCCCGGAGATCATCGACGAGGTCGCATCGCGACTCGGATTCACGCCGCGGCGGGTGCTCGATCTCACGCATCACGAACGCGCGGGGCGCTTCCTGGAAGGGACGGGGAGCCTCGTGCTCGACCACGTCGAGCGCGTCGCCTATGCATGCATCTCGCCCCGGACCCATCCCGAGCTGGTGAAGGAATGGGCGCAGGTCTTCGAGTACGAGCCGGTGATCTTCAGCGCCGTCGATCGCTCCGGCGTGCCCCTCTATCACACCAACGTATTGATGTGGATCGGCGAGCGCGCGGCCGTCGTCGGCACCGATGCCATCGTGCCCGGGGATCGTGAACACGTCCGCGGGCGCCTCGCAGCGAGCGGCCGGGAGCTGATCGAGATCGGTCACGACGCGATCGAGCGCTTCGCCGGCAACATGCTCGAGCTCGCCACGTGGGACGAAGCGCTCGGTGACTCGCGTGTCGTCGTCATGTCGGCGACCGCGCGTGCGGCGCTGTCCGATTCGCAGTACGCACGCCTGAGCGCCGCGACAGACACGGTGCTCGCGGTTCCCGTGCCGACCATCGAATGTCTCGGCGGAGGCAGCGTGCGCTGCATGCTCGCGGAAGTGTTCCAGCCCTCGTGATCGACTTCGCCGTCAAGGTCCTCCTTGCCTATCTGATCGGCTCCGTTCTGGGGAGCATGGTCGTCGGCCGGCTCCGCGGCGGCGTGGACATCCGGTCGATGGGCAGCGGCAATCCGGGCGGAACGAATGCGCTGCGGACGCAGGGCAAGGCCTTCGCTGCCGCGGTGATGCTGATCGACGTGGGCAAGGGCTGGCTCGCGAGCGCGGTGCTTCCGCCGCTCTCCCTGCCCGCCATCCCGCGGGCAGTGCCACCGATTGCCGCGTGGCTGCCCGTCGCGTGCGCGACTGCCGTGATCGTGGGGCATGTCTATCCGGTGTTCTACGGTCTGCGGGGAGGGAAAGGTGTTGCGACCTTCCTCGGTGCCGTGCTCGGTCTGCTGCCGTGGCTGGTGGTGCCACTGCTCCTCATGTGGCTGCTGATCGCGGTTCTCTCGGGTTTCGTGAGTGTCGCGTCGATCGCGACCGCGGTGTCCCTGCCGGTCTTCCTCTGGGTCGGTGAAGTACAGCCGCGTGCGCCGCTCCTCGCATTCGGTCTCTTCGTCGCCGTGTTCGTCGCACTCACTCATCGCGCGAACTTCGTCCGCCTGCGCAGGGGCACCGAGCCTCGCGCGCGGCGTCTGTGGCTCTTCGGCAGGCGCGGGCCGCGATGAGCGCACGCTCGCACAGCACCCGCGCGCAGCGCGGGAGCCGCTTCGGCGCCGCCGATGCGACGCTCCCGGCGCGCGTCTTCGCGCTGCTCGCGGACGGCGAGTTCCGTTCCGGTGAGGCACTGGCGGCATCGCTCGGCGTGAGCCGCAGCGCCGTGTGGAAAGCCGTCGAGGCGCTGCGCGAGCTCGGACTCGAAGTGCACGCGGTGCCGAACCGCGGCTATCGCCTCGCGCGCGCGTGCGAGGCGCTCGATGCGACGCGCATCCGCGCCGCTCTGCCGCGCGAGACGAACGCGCGCCTCGAGCGGCTCGACGTCGCGTGGTCGCTCGAATCGACGAATGCGGAGCTTGCGGTGCGCGCCGCGCCGTCTCCCGGCACCGGTGAGGTGCTGCTCGCGGAATATCAGACCGCAGGCCGCGGGCGGCGCGGCCGCTCCTGGCTCGCACCGCCCGGCGGTGCGATCTGCCTCTCGCTCGGCTGGAGCTTCGAGCTCATGCCGCGCGACGTCGGTGCGCTGAGCCTCGCGATCGGTGTATGCGTCCTGCGCGCCCTCGGGCGCCAGGGCGTCGAAGGAATCTCGCTCAAGTGGCCGAACGACGTGCTGAGCGGCGAGAGAAAGCTCGGTGGAATCCTGATCGAGCTGCGCGCGGAAGCTTCGGGTCCGGCGTACGTCATCGTGGGCATCGGTCTCAACGTCGCGCTCGGCCGCGAGCTCATCGAGAGAATAGAAGCGCAGGGGAATGCGCCGGCGGACCTGAGGAGCATCGGTGCCGGACACGTTTCGCGCAATGCATTGGCGGCGGATCTCATCGCGGCCTGTACGGAGGGACTGCTCGAGTTCGAGCGGCACGGATTGCGGCCTTTCGTCGAGGAATGGCGCCGCGCCGACGCGCTCCGCGGCCGCGCGGTGACGGTGCAGGTGGGTGAGTCGGCGATTCGCGGCATCGCGCGCGGCATCGGTCTCGCCGGAGAGCTCATGGTGGAAACTCCGCACGGCGTGGAGAAGATCGTGGCGGGGGAAGTCAGCGTGAGACGTGACGCATGAGCGTGCTGCTCGTCGACATCGGCAATACGCGAGTGAAATGGGCGCGACTCGGGTCTCGCGGGCCCGGGCGTCCGCACGCCGCGGTGCACGTGGGCTGGAGCGCGCGCGACTTCGAGCGCTTCGTCTTTCGCGATGCCGAAGGCATCGAGCGTGTGCTCGTCTCGAACGTCGCGGGCGAGCAGGTCGCGCGGCATCTGACGGCAGCCGCCCGGCGCCGGCTCGGAATCCGAGCGGAGCTCGTGCGCTCGGTGCGCAGCGCGGGAGGCGTCACGACGCGTTACGCCGAGCCGTGGCGGCTCGGTGTCGATCGCTTCGTCGCCGCGATCGGTGCGCACCATCTGGTCGGAGCGCGCGCGGCATGTGTGATCAGCGTCGGCACCGCGGTCACGCTCGATCTCGTCGATGCGGCCGGCGTGCATCGCGGAGGCGCGATCGTGCCCGGCCCGCGACTGATGATCGAGAGTCTCCTGCACAACACCGACGGCATCGGAAAACGTGCCCGCGGGGATCGGCGCAGGTCGCGCGGACTGTTCGCACGCGGCACGCGCGAGGCCATCGAGCAGGGCGCACGTCATGCCGTCGCCGCCGTGATCGATCGCTTCGTGGCCGAGGCACGTGCGGAGCTCGGAACGAGGCCCGTCGTGCTGCTCACGGGCGGCGCAGCGCCGGAGATCAGGCCGCTGCTGCGCACCCGCTGCCGTGACGTGCCGGATCTCGTCCTGCGCGGGCTCGCTGTGCTGGCCCGCTCGGAAACCCGCTGAAGCCGCAACCGTCGACTACAATCCGCGCCATGCGCGCCGCGTTCTTCGTGCTGCTCCTCGCCAACCTGCTCTATTTCGGATGGGCGCGGTGGATTCAGCCGTCCGAGCCGCCACCGGCCGTACACGTGAGCGCGCAGCTTCCGCGCCTCATGCTTGCGAGTGAAGTGCCGTCCGGCGAACCGGATTCCCGGCGTGCCGATGCTCGCGGCTCGGCGGGCTGCGTATCGGTCGGCCCGTTCGTCGACCTGGACGCCGCGGCTGCAGCGGCATCGATCCTGCACGCGCAGGGCCTCGAGAGCGTCCGGCGTGCGCAGGCGGGTGAGACCCGCAGCACCTACTGGGTCTACATCGGCGGACTCGCGAACGAAGCCGAACAGGCACGCGTCCTGCAGCGACTCGAGCGCGGAGGCATCACGGACGCCCGGGCGATGCCCGCGGGGTCGGAAGGGTTGCGCGTATCCGTCGGTCTCTTCAGCGAGCGTGCGCGCGCGGAGCGCCGCATGCGGACGCTCGAGCGGCTCGGCCTCACGCCGCGACTCGCGGAGCGTCGGGAAAGCGATGCGGTCTACTGGATCGACGTCGCTCTCCCGGCCGGCTCGACCGGAATCGATACCGAAGGTCTGCCCGCGCTGCTCGGCGGCGCGCCGCTGCAGGTTCGCGAGTGTCCCTCAGGCGGCAGCGATTTCACCGACTCGTCTCCGCAGACGGTTGTGGCACCAGGGGCGGGTTCTTAGAATCCGCTTTCCCGCCCGGGCCGGCTTAGCTCAGCTGGTAGAGCAACTGATTTGTAATCAGTGGGTCGGGGGTTCGATTCCCTCAGCCGGCACCATATGCCCCGGACCGTTGCGGTCCGTGCCGAGCCGCTTCATCTGTCGAATTCGATATCGCAGATCGAGGCATCCCTGCGCAGCCGACCGCCTGGAGCACTTGCATCCCGAGGGGGTCGGGAGCTGGCGCATGCGCGGACCTCCCTGTGACTGACGCAGGGATGCTCATCCAGCACTGTCGCGCGGTGTTGACTTATCTCACCTTCGGCTCCCGCGCGACGTTTCCGGCAGCGCACCAGGCGCGCAAAGCGCGAAATCCGCACTGCATCACGGGTCCCGCGCTTGCAGTCGACCGCCTGCCGTGGATACTGGCCCGGGGCTGGAGCCATTTCCGGGCGCGGCCCACGCGCCATGACTACAACGACGATACGCGCGGCTGCACTGGGGGTCGTCCCGCTTCTGGCCGTTTCACGCCAGGTTCTCGCCGACTCCGCCGAGGTGGCTGCGGATGACAACCGGGCACTGATCGTTGCCGCAGTCGCCATCACGATCGCAGCACTGGCGATCATTGCCTGCATTCGCTATGTGCAGCTTCGACGCTGGCTCCGGCGCACGAGCCGGCAGGGATTGCAGGAGCTCGAAGCCGAAGGTGCGATCCGCCTTCTGCGGGAGGGTTCGACCGATGCAGCCGACGAAGCGCCCTCCGCCGGGCAGTCGAGCGCCGGCGGCGAGTCCTCCGCAGACGGCCGGCCGAGCGGTGCCGCGGTGCTCGACAGGGCTACCCATGCTTCCTGATCCCGGACTGCGCCGTCCGGTGCCGAGCGCTCAATCGGGTCCCGCGTCTTCGACGATCATGGGATGCGCCTCGCGGAACTGAGTCTCACCGACGGGCCACTCACCCCAGTCGAACGTCAGACGCCACTGGCCGTCCTTGATGTACTGGAGCTGCCACTCGTCGCCGAACTCGGTGAGCCCGCTGCTGCGGCGCTTGCGCCCCTCGGGAAACCATGATTCGTGCGCGAGTCCCGAGGCGATGAGCACGGCGCGCGACGCGCGCATGTGCACCCAGTAGCTCATCGCGCCGCCGTGATAGCCGTCCACGATGCAGTACACCGCCTTGATGGCAACACCGGGATAACGGGCCGCGAGCGCGGCCTTGAGGCGATTCGCGTTGCTGGAGCTCATGACTGCATCTCCTGACGGCATCGGCGTAGCTCCGATGCATGTGGAGCGAACGGACGCCGGGTCACCGGGCTCCCGACTGCCGGCTCGATCCTCACGGAGGCGCGATGGCGATCGAAGGAACGCAATCGGCGCCACCGTCTCGAGCCAATAGCACATCGCGTGCCCAGGTGCACCGCCGGAAGTACCGCTTCCGCACGCAATCGTGCGCCGATCGGCGACTCAGTGGGGAATGATGCGTACGAGATCGAGAGGATCGATCGGCTTCACGAGATGGCCGTCCATTCCGGCTTCCGCACTGCGCTGCCGGTCCTCGGGTGCGCTGTAGCCGCTGAGCGCCAGGATCGTGATGTCCCGGCCCCAGGGTCGGGAGCGGATCTCCCGTGCGGCCTGCCAGCCGTCGATGTTCGGCAGTGCAATGTCCATGAAGATGATGTCGGGCCTGAACGTCGAGGCCTGCAGAACCGCCTCCTCGCCACTGTGCGACACCCGGACGTCGTGGCCTTCGAGCTCGAGGACGAGGGCGAGCGTCAGGGCGGCATCCTGATTGTCGTCGACGACGAGTATTCTTCGGCCGTTCATGTGTGCTCGACGTGCAAGCCCGATGCCGGGTCACGCTTGCGCTCGAGCAGGGGGAGGAGAGGAGCTTCAGCAGCACCGGGAAAGCGGCGATGTTCCGGGCGTTCCGACCCGTGCAGTCGGCGCGCCGGGGTCGCTCGAATGCCTGGCCGCACCGGCGGCCGGGATGGAGAATCTTCTCTGCCGTGACTTTCGCGCGAACGATACGGTTTCGATGCAGATGCCGCCTCACACCGCAAGCACCGCGACGACCGTGCGCAGGCGCGCATTCGTGACGGGCGCGAGCGAGGGAATCGGTCGGGCGTTCGCCAGGGCGCTCGCGCGCGAGGGATTCGCCGTGACCGCGCTGGCACGCAATGCCGAGCGGCTGCAGGAGCTCATCGCGGAGCTGCCCGGAGACGGGCATCGCCCGCTCGTCGCCGATCTGGGCTCGTCCGAAGGTCTCGATGCGGCGCTCGAGGCCGTGAGGACCGGACGCTGCAACCTGCTCGTCAACAACGCGGGATTCGGGCTGCGCGGCGACTTCGCCCGGCTCCCGCTCGAGAGACAGCTCGAGATGATCCGCGTCAACGTGGAAGCGCTGGTTGCGCTCGCACACGCGTTCCTGGCTCAGGCCGAGGCGGGCGATCGTCTCGTCAACGTCTCATCCGTCGTCGCGACACTGCCGCATCCGACGCATCCGGTGTACACGGCGACCAAGGCCTTCGTCACTTCGTTCACCGAGTCGCTGTGGGCGAACGAGCGGCGGCGCGGCGTGCACGTCGTCGCCGTCCATCCCGGCGCGACGGACACCCGTTTTGCCGAGCGGGCGGGGCCCGATCCGCGCAGACGGCGGTTCGGCTTTCCCGTTCAGAGCGCCGAGGCGGTCGTCGAGGAAGCTCTCGCCGCGATCGCGAAGGGTCGCGGGCCCGTCGTCGTGACGGGCATCCACAATCGCATGATCACACGCATCGCGCGTCTGATGCCGCGCCGGCTGCTGCTCATCGCTGCGAGCCGTGTCTGAAGGCGCCGGCGGACGGCGTGCCGGGGCGGTCGCTGCGCGTGATGCGCGGCGACCGAAGCGCACGCGTTCAGGCACGGCCCTCGCGATACCGCGACGGATCGAGCAAGTCGGATACCGGCGTCGAACGGGGCGGCACGACCCACAGGAACATCCGGTGGTGCCAGCCCTTCCTGTCCACGAAATGACGGGTCCGCTCGGGTCGCCACTCGCGCATGTCGTGGATGTACGAAACGATGCGCGCGCCGGGCTCGAGCTCCGAGAGGAGCCTGGGGCGCAGCAGGAGATTCGCCTCGGGCAGCAGGAACAGCACGACGACGCTCGCCGGCCGCACGTCGGCCTCGTAGAGGTCCTGCTGCAGGAACTCGACCCGGTCCGCGACGCCTGCGTCGCAGGCCGCGCGCCGCGCCTGATCGATCAGGATCGGATCGATGTCGATGCCGACTCCCCTGGCACCGTAATCACGTGCCGCGGCGATGACGATGCGGCCGTCTCCGCAGCCGAGATCATAGACGACGTCGTCGGGTCCGACCTCGGCGAGCTCGAGCAGCGGGCCGACGAGCCCGTGCGGCGTCGGATCGAAGCGCACCTTCGGCCTGCGACTGCCGACGCGCGTCGCGCGAATCCGGACGACATGCTCGGTTCTGTGCACGCTGCCCTCGACCGACACGCATCCCCGCCGCAGCTGCCGATACGTGCCAGTGTCATGGCCCCGATGGACCTCGTGCGAATGATAACCGCCGCAGAGCCAGCCGCGGGCTGCGGCCGCGAAGCGACGCAAGCTCGACCGTTGCGCGGCCCGTGCCGCGGACGGCCGAGATGGAAGGAGGGAGAGCGGGAAGCCTCAGGGCTCGAGGATCTTCACCACGAGATGCTCGGGAATCTCGTCGGCGATGTTGCGCTTCGGTACCGAAGGCACGGGATCGGGTGCGAGCTTCCAGGGACGCGGCAGGGCGAAGCGCTGCGCGATCTCCACCAGCTCGCCCCATTCGGCGCGCTCGAATTTCTCGTCCGTCGTCGTCCAGAGCTGGATGAAGCGCGCACGCGCCTCGATCTGACGCCGCAGACACGACATGTAGGGCTCGCCAGGCGTGCGGGTGCGCGCGACCGCATCGTTCGCGTTGCGCACGAACTCCTCGATGCATCCGTTCGACAGCGGCACGGTCACGCCGAGCGCGGCGAGCTGCTCACGCAGCCAGCGCGCGCCGATGCCGAGCCTGGGAACGACGGAGCCGATCGCGGAATCGATGAGTTTCATGGTGTGGTTGCATCCCCCGGTGAACCACACGCGAGTGTGAGCGATGCACGGCGGGGCGACAGCGAATCGTGTCGCAGTTCGCATTCGCGGGCACGCAACAAAGCTGTATCGAACACGATACAGCATCGAGAATGAACATAACGGCGCCGGCATGCGACATCACGCCGGCGTGATGTTCACTCGTTCTCCGCTTCGGCCTTCGGTCGCGTACCGCAGATCACCGAAGAGGCGGCGCTGCGTCGGCCGTCGAGAACGGCGAACGCACGGAAGCAGCGCGTGCCGGGACCCAGGCGGATCTCCGCGCGGTTCGACTTTCCGCTCCACACCTGCGTCCACGGGCCGCGCTTCGCATCCGTCGTGGTTTCGACGAAGTACATGGGCGGTTCGCTGAGCGGCGTACCGTCCTCGTGTGTACGCACGGGATCCCACGCGATCTTCCACGTGACGGTCTGCGGCTCCCTTTCGCGCTGCGGACCTTCGTCGGCAGCGCAGGCGCAGAGGTTCGCACCCGCACCGACGAGTGCGGACGCGACGACAGCGGCACGGCTGCGAATCGGCATGTACGCCCCCGGACGGAGAGTTTTCCGTCGCGCGTTCGCAAGGGGCGTGCCCGCACCGCGGTCCGGCGGGAGCCGGTCCTTCAGGCGCTGCGCTGGAAGGGCAGCTCGTCCTGGAGTTCGTCGTCGCCGGCGGGAGAAGCGTGGCGGCGGGAATAGGGCGACGTGAGTGCGCCCGCGACCTTTTCGCGCAGCCACTGCGGCAGCTCGTCGAACTGCTCCGGCTCCTCGGGAGAGTACTTCACCAGCCGATGCTCGGCGCGCGGCTTTTCCGCATCGCGGGGAAAGCCCGTCACGCCCGTGACGTTCGCGTACGTTTCGCCGCCGTGCGTGGTGTGGGTGACCACGAGCCGGCAGGCAGTGCCGAGGATGCGGAACAGATCGAATCCTGCGAGCTCCTCGCGCGTGAACGCGCGCCCGCGCCAGTTCTCGAGATCGCGCCGCAGCGCCGCCTTCTCGGCGAGCGAGGCGGTGTAGAACTTGCCGATGTTCATCGGCCCTTCGTGCTTCTCCCCGAACCGGTCGGTCCACTGCACGCGCTCAGAAGGGATCTCCCAGCGGATGTAGACCTGATGCCTCGGCCGGAACTTCCCGCCCGGTTGAATGCCGCAATCCACGACCATGTTGCACACCGCGTCGTGGACCCCCTCGGGCACCAGCCTGAAATCCCTGGCACCGGTGTTCCTGACGTCCAACGGCATCGTCGGCTCCTTGCTCCGCTTCACGATCCTTCGACCACTCTTCACGGGCGGCATCGTGCCGCACTCCTTCGAACCAGTACGGCTCGTCGCCGCGCGGCTCTTCGAGGAGGAAGTCCTCTTCGCTCACGTTTCACTCTCCACTGCGGGCGGCACGGCGTCTCCAGCGCTTTCTGCACCCGGCTTTCTGCACTAGCGCTTTCTGCGCTCGCGGCGCTTCGGCTGCATGTAGTCCGCGTGAGCCCGCGCATGGAGCTCCTGGAACTCGGTGCGATGCGTACGGCAGAGGCTCAACCACCTCATGCCGCCGTCGCTGGTGCAGCCGCAGGCTTCGCGGACGGACCGCCCCGCTCGTCGACGCGACATGCTCGTTCGGCGCTTCAGCTCTTGCGGCGGCTCACGCCGCGACGGTGGAGATCCACTGCAGCGCCGCGTTCACCTTCGCGAAGGGCAGTGCGGTGATCTCGGAGATGCCGAACTTCTGGAGGAATTCGTCCTCGGGAATGCCCGCCTGGTCGAGCTTCACGCGCAGCATCTTGACCTGCCGTTCCGTGGCGAGGCGCTCGCCGTGTCCGCTCGACGGCTTGCGCGCGGAGCGGTGCTGCGTCTGCGCCGGCTGCTCTTCGCGATTCTGTTCCTCTGCGGGAGAGGCGGTCTTCGCCGCGGTATCCTGCGGCGCAGGTTCCTGGGCATCCGCATCGAAAGCCGCATGCGGCATGTCCTCGAGGTCCTGCGTGAAGATCTCGGACAGCCCGGCCATGCGCAGCGTCGCGTCGATCATGGCGCTCTTGATGGCCATCTTGAGCGCCTTGTTGATGTCGCCCTGATCCTGCTCCACGGAGCGGGCGCCGACGCCGTCGGCGACGATCTGACCGTCGGGGCTGATCAGATGGCAGCGCAGGATGATCTGCGTGAGCTCGCGATTCTCGAGGGCCGCCGTCTCATAGTCCTTCAGCGTCGGGAAGGTGGCCGTCACACCCAGCATTCCGCAGATCTTCTCGGCGCCCGGCTTGCGCAGCGACGGCTTGGAGAACCCGCCGCGACGGAGGGGGACGGCCCCGAAGTCCACGCCGTCCACGAGCGAGCTGCGGATCCAGTCGATCAGCGCCTTGCGGTTCTCACTGCGCCGGGCGAGCGCCTGGCGGAACTCGGCGGGGGAGAGATCGAGCGGATTGGCTGCACGAGGTGCGGGCGCGGGGGTCGGAACCTGGGGAGTCGGTGTCTGCTGCGGTGCATTCTGCTGAGCGCTGGATTGCACCTCGACAGGGGAGATTTCAGTGGACATGGCTGCCTCCAATTCCTCAGGGCAGCATGAAGCTGAAAGCTGAATATGTCAAGCATTTGCCTGTAAATTGGCGCGCAAGTCGTTGGCGCCGCTCACCCGACGGCCTCGGGCATCAGCGTCGCGGATAGGCCTTCCGCATCTCGCGGACGACGCCACAGATGCGCGCCTCGCGCTCGATGGGAATGACGGGATAGCGGGGATTCAGTGGCTTGAGATAGCGGCGCGGGCCGTCGATCACGAGCTGTTTGAACGTAGCCTGGTTCGTGTCGTCGACCGTGACGACCACGTAGTCGCCGTTCACGGCCTGCGTGTCCGGCTCGACGAAGATGATGCAGCCCGCTGGAAACTCCGGTTCCATGGAATCGCCCTCGACGCGCAGCGAGAAAGCACGCGGACCGAGAGGCTCGGTGGGTGTGTCCCAGGCTTCGGGCTGACCGGAATAGGGGACTTCGATCTCGCGGAACTGGCCTGCGCTCACCCACGAGATGCGGGGCACGCGACGGATGCCGCCCGGCGCGACCGCCGAGAAGCGATTGCCGCCGGCGTCCTCCACGGGAGTCGAGCTCCCGAGCAGCTCCCACGGCTCGACGTCGAGCAGTGCAGCGAGTGCCTTGATGCGATAGCCCCGCGGCATTGTTTGACCAGCGAGCCATTGCTGCACGGATTGGGGTTCGATTCCGAGCGCTCGTGCAACAGTGCTCTGATCGAGCTGCTTTGCAGCCATACCCGCCTTGAGGCGCCGGGCGAAGTCCAGGTACTCCGGGCGGACGGGTTTTGTTTTTGCCACGGGTGCCTCCTCGCTAAGCTACAGTTTTTTCCTGAACTCCCTGGCAGGTGCGCCTTGAGGCTACAGGAATCAGCTGTAGCGTGTCAATCGGATGAATCGATACGAAAGCACCCCGGCATCGCTCGGCCCACGCAGACGAGCCCCGGCCCCGCGGGCCGATGAGCGAGGAAACCGGGTCGGAGAGGGTGTGGCGGAACGGCGAGGCGCGATCGCCCGCGCGGCGCGTTCAGCTCGAGCGGGCGCGGTAGGACTCCATCATGAGTCCCGTGCCGCCGCGCGAGACGTGCGCCACTACCGCGGTGCGGCGGTGGAGCTTGGTAACCGAGCCCAGATTGATCGCGAAGGTGAGCTCGACCTGCTGTCCCTTGCGCAAGCCGAGATTCACGGTTTCGATGAACACGCCGGTGGCGCTCAGATTGACCGCCTTGCACATCTTTCTGCGACCGCCCGGAAGCGTGATGTACACCGTCGTACGGGCGCGGTGACGCGTGTGAAGGCGTCGTTCCACTCCTCGTGCCTCGCTCATCGTTGTATGTAGTTTTCTTCGCTGGCTGCGCGGGACGCTCCAATTATGCCAACGGTCCCTGCGAAGTCGGCAGCGACTGAACTTAATGATTCGGCCGCCCCGTCGCACGAATCGTGCCAGCCGCAGCCGGTGACGCGCTGTCGACTGCGTCCGGTAAGCGGATGCGGACCGCGACCGGACAGTGGTCCGACAACCGGCGTCGGCGGGCGTCCGAGGGGCTGAACGTCAACCGCTCGAAGGACCCCGGCACCATCCGCTGCGCGAGCGACTCGCCGAGCACGATGAAGTCGATGTAGCCCGTGTAGGACTGCCCGGGCGTGCAGTTGACGAAGCGCTGACCTTCGGCGGCGTTGACGAGGTCCGCCCCCGGCGGATCGCCGTCATCGATCTCCGGCCACAACCGCAGCAGCCGTCCGTTCGCGGCGCGCGCAGGCCCCGAATCCGAAAGGAGATCGCGATTGAAGTCTCCCAGCACGGCGAAGTAGCGCCCTGACCGCGCCTGCTCGTCGATCCAGGCTTCGAGCGCGGGAACCTGCCGTGCGAGATCCCGGCACGCCTCCTTGCCGACGTCGAGCCGGTCGATGCGGCAGCCCGCCTTGAGGTGCACGCTGAGCAGCCGGATTTCTCGCGGTTCGCCGGGAAAGAGGATCACTTCGGCTCCGCGGCGCAGTGAGTCGCCGAGCGCGAGCTCGCGCACGTCGCGGCCGCAGCGGAACGGCAGTCCCGGACGGATCGCGAAACCGTTGTTCTGCACGTGACGCCTGCCGGTGAAGCAGAAGCGGTATCCGCGGAACACGAGTCGCGCCGCGGCGGCGCCGTCGACCTCCTGCAGGGCGATGACGTCGGCATCGAGCCGCTCCGCGTAGCGCGAGAGCGTCTGGAAGTCGATCGCCGAGCGCTCGAAGCGATGCGCGACGTCGCAGGGCAGTCTCCGCTCGTTGCCGCGGATCGGCGTGTTACGCGGCGCGCAGGTGTCCTTGAGCGTCCGGAACTCTTCCGGCGCGATCAGCCACTCGAGGTTCCAGGTGGCGAGCTTGAGGGTGGTCGGGGAGCCGGCGCGCTCGGCGGCGTGAGCCGGTGCGAGCGCGCCGAGAAGCGCGAGGATTCCGGTCCGGAAGGCGCGCAGGATGTCGCGGCGGAAAGCGAAGGTTCGACCGTGACGCATCCGACGAAGTGTGTCGGAGTGCGTCGACCGGATGCAAACGCCTCGCTCAGCGCCAGCACTCGGCCGTGACGTCCGCTCCTCCGCCGTCGCGCGCCGAGCGCCGGCCGCTCTCGTCGATCGAGAAGACGGCGCATTTCGTGTCCTTCGCCTGTCCACCGCGCGGTCGCGCCGTCGCCGTGTAGGCGGTGCCGGCGGCGTTCGTGAGCGCGACGGCGAGATCGTACTTGCCGCTGGTCGTCACGTCCGGAATGCCGAGACCTGCGGGCGGAGCGGCGCTGAGGTTGCTCGAGTAGCGGTTGTTCTGCAGGAAGAACCGCTCCTGGGCGGCCTGGATCCGCAGCAGCGCCGACGTTGCATCGGTGCGATTCGTACGGAGCACGTACTGCTGATAGCTCGGCACCGCGATCGAAGCGAGGATCGCCACGATCATCACGACGATCATCAGCTCGACGAGCGTGACGCCCCGGCTCGCGCGGCGCGCGGTTCCATTCCGGATCTGCATGACTGCGGGCTCCTCAGTCGACGTTCTTCTGCCAGAAGGTCCTGACGACGCCGCCCGGGCTCACGCAGCGCGAGAGGATCTCGACGCCGGCCAGACAGACCGTCACGTTGTCCTCATCCTCGCCCGGGTTCTCTTCCTGGCAGGACGGGCCTTCACAGGGCGTCTCGTCGTCACCCTTGCCCCTGCCCCTGCGGATGAGGCCGACGGTGATCTCGCCGACGATACCGTCCTTCTGCGCGAGATCCTCGTACAGCGTCTCGAACGCCGGTCTGCCGTCGTCGACGCGCACCGCGTACACGCGGTTCTTCGCCTGCGGATGGCAGGGATCGGCGAGATCGTCGTCCGGCGGCGCCGGCTGATAGCTCGGGAACATGATGACATTGTCCACGGTGGTCGACTCCGCGAGCACCTTCTCGCCGGTCAGGGGACCGTCGGCCGCCATGAGCAGCTTCCAGCCCTTGGCATCGGCCGGTACCACCACGCTGTCCGAACCGTCGAGCGGCAGGTCCACCAGATCATCGATCGTGATGGGCTCGAGCGCAGCGTACTCGGACTGGCTCAGCTTGCGGAACGGCATCTTGTCGCGCACCGAGAAGAAATAGTCGTTGGTGTCCTTGTGCAGCGGGTGACCGCGATAGCCAGAGCCGATCGCGATGTTGTAGTACGGGTCCGCGCCGCGTCGCTGCACCAGCGAGACGTCCGTGCCGTGATAGAAGCGCCGCGTATCGGCGATCGTGGCACCGGGATTGTCACCCGCACCGAGCCGCGCCAGCACGCCGCCCGTGACGAACGGACCGGAGGTGCGGCCGTTGAAGATGTCGAAGCGCCAGATGCGTCCGCCGAGATCCGCGGCGTACATGCGGTCCGCGAAGCCGTCACCGTTGATGTCGATGACGGTGATGCGGCCGGTGATCGAGTTCGTCATGTTCGGGAGCTGCAGGTCCGGCGTGCCGGTCGAGCCGGGTCCGCCGGCGTACCACAGGAGATTCCCCGAGAAGGCATCCACCATGTAGATGCGGTTGCCCACGGTGTCGGTCGTGTAGGCGTAGTTCTCCTGCGCGTCGTCGTAGCCGCCGCCGAAGATCAGCACGAAGTACTCGGAGTTCTGCGCCTTGCCCGGCACGTTCACGCGCGCGACGGTCGGCGGCGACCAGGTCTCGCCGACTCCGGGGAGCTGGTTAGGCCCGATCTTCCAGAGCAGCTTCGGCTCGTCGCGGTTCGTGACGTCGAGCGCGTAGTAGTACCTGCCGCCGCGGCGCATGCCGAAGAACAGGTACACCTTGTCCCCGTCGGACGGTTCCACGATGCCGTCCATGTCGAGGTCGAACTTGAGCACCCGGATGTCACCGTCGAGGCCGTAGGTGCGCTCGAGCGTCGTGGGGTTCTGATACACGTCCACGAGGCGCGGCAGGAGCTCCTCGGGAATGAAGGCCCACAGCTCGCGTCCGCCCCCCGTCGCCGTATCGCTCCATCCTCCGATGGCGTGCAGGAAACCGTCGTTCGTCGGGAGGAACACGACGACGTCCCGCTCCGGCTGGTCGGGATCCCGCCCCACCTGGCCGTATGTCACGACGGCCGGCTTGCCGTGCAGCGGATCACCCATGAAGCGGCGACCCTGCTCATCCTTGATGCCGTCACCGTCCTCGTCGCGCGTGTCGTAGCCCTGCGCCCAGTTGATGACCTCCTCGCGGCTCGGGTTCGTGCCCCCGGTGCGGAGCAGCTCATCGGTCAGCAGTGAGTTGCTCACCGACAGGGCATTGGCGGGAGCCGTGAGGTTCGCGGTGCCCGCGCTTTCGAGGTGCGTGTAGAGCTTGCGCGTGCCCGCCGCGGGCAGACGGCTCATGGCGCCTCCCTTGTCGACGAAGTGGTCGTCAGGAGTCGCCGACCAGATGCTCCGCGTACCTTGCGCGAAGAAGCCGTCCTCGCCGACCGCGTCGTTGCCGTCCGCGTCGACGATCTCGTTGCCGACCAGCCGGTACTTCTTCAGGTTGCCCGGCCAGGCGAGGGTGTCCGTAGGCTTGAACACCGAGACGTAGAGATCGTCGAGCGTCTGCGCGCGGTTGAACGCGTTGACCGAGACCGAAGGCGTGACGAAGGTCGTGTTGCGATCGATCAGGTCGCGGAAGATGTCCTGCAGCGCGACGGTGAGCTCGGTGATGTCCTGCGCCGCGTAGGCCCTCTTCGTTCCGCCCGCGGCGGCCACCCGGTCGAGACGCGGCGAGCCCGCCGCCTCCGTGCCGAAGCCGATCGCGTAGACGATCGCGTTCTGCTTGCCCTCGAGAGACGGAGCGAGGTCGCTGTTGTACAGGTACGCGGCCATTTCATCGAGGCAGCGGCCGGCGCCCGTCTCTCCGCAGTTCCTGTTGACGTCGCCCGTGGCCTCCACATAGCCCGGGAGGCTGGTGATCTTCGCATCCGCGCTGTTGTCCTGTGTGGGCTCGCCGTCCGTGAGCAGAATCACCACGTTCTTCTGGCACTTGTACTCGATCGGCGACTTGTAATAGGCGGGATTGTCCGGTCTGCGCGAGCCGGCGACGCTCGGGAACGGCGTGGTCGGGTTGATGCGCGAGTTGACGCCGTAGTCGACCTTGCCGCCGGTGAGATAGAGGTACGCTTCGTAGAGCGTCTCCGACAGCGGGGTGTTGCCGCTCGCGGTGTACGAATTGAGGCGATCGATGATCGTGGCGCGCGCCGTGGCGATGTCCGCGACCTCGTGCGTGACCATGCCGCCCTCGGCGCTCGCGTCTCCGCCGCCGGTCGTGTTGCTGCTGAAGCGCATGAGGCCGAGGTTCACCTTGTCGATCGAGCTCGCGAGCGACGTGGCGACCTGCTGGACGATCTGGAGACGCGACATCTGCACCGTCGACTTGCCGCCGTTGTACCAGTTGAGCCAGTTCTCGCTGTAGAAGGTGTAGGTGGTCTGCGAGCTCCAGCTGATCGCCTGGCCCGCTACGCTCGTCCACTTGTTCTTGTCGTTGCGCGCCCAGGTATTCGGTGTGGGCGCGCTGTTCGAGCCGTGCTTGCCGCCGTCCGCTTCGCACTCCACGTCGCGGTTGGTGGCGCTGATGGTCTTCCACTTGTTCTCATTGCTGTTGAACTGCGCGGCCTTTCCGGTCCATGACCCGGCGAGACCACTCAGTGCGTCTGCCGCGGCCTTGCAGTGCATGTACTTCGCTTCGATGTAGTTGCTTCTGCCGCACGTGGGCGGCGCACCCGTCCCCGAGCGGTAGTAGATGCGTCCGTCGCGGCACGGGCCTTCGTAGCTCACGTTGGGATCGTATGGGCCTTTGTCCACCGTGACGTTGGTGGTCATGCTGCCCGAGGTGTCGATGATGAAGAGCACGTTGGGCTGCGCGCCCGACGCGCTCTCCAGGTTCACGTAGATCTCGGTGTCGTCCGCGAGGGCCGGAGCGCCTGCGGCGATCGTCCAGAGAGTGCCGATCACGACGGCAGCGATGCGGCTTCTGATGGCGTTCATGGCGTGATGCTCCGAATTCGGCAGCCGGTGTCCGATGTGTCACCGGCTTCCGGCGAGGTACGGTGCGATGACCCGGTTGAGCGCCCTGGTCTCCCGGTCGTACGTGACGACGAGCTGAACGTCCCCGGCGGTCGCGAGCATCGCGCGCAGCTCGCCAAGGGTGACCGGGTTGTCGCCGACGAAGTACCGTGTCTGCGCGGACGCGCGCAGTGTCAGCGGTGCGCAGCCCGTGCAGGGTGTCACGAGCAGCGAACCCTCGGTGGAGGAGGGCAGCACGACGGAGCTCGCGCTCGTCTCGATTCCCTCTTCCGCATTGATCATCACCCTGAACTGTGCGTGCGCCCGCACGGAGGACAGAGCGGCGAGCGCCGCGATCACCATCACCAACAGAGAAGTCGCGCGTGAAGTCATGGAAGCTGCTCCCTGGTCTGCGCCGGGAATCAGGATCAGTTCTCGACGGGCGGCGGCGCGCCGCCCAGGGACCCGATGGACCCGCCGCCGCCTGCCGTCGCGATCACGTATGCACCCTGCTCGTGTCTCGAGACGGCATTGCGCGCCGACGTTCCCGTGCTCTGCACGCGGTAGTGCAGACCGGTGAACTTGCCCTGACTGAAGCCGGCGATGTCCTCGTCCTCGCCCATGTACTGCGAGGTCACTTCGTAGGAATCGGTCGTCGAGCCGGGCACGGCCACCGGTCCGACGGTGACGGGCACGCCGGTCTGCGGGACCATCGGAAGGTCCCGCAGAGCCTCCTCGATGCCTGTTTCGGCGGCCTGGAACGCGTTCTGCCGGTACTGCTCGTTGCCGGCCATGATGAGCTCGGTGCTCGCGGTGCTCATGCCGGTGACGGCGAGCACCGTGATGACGAGCAGCAGGATCAGGCCGACGATCAGCGCCGAGCCTCTCTGATGCAGGTACATGCGTCTTGCGTTCGGCATGGCGGTGCTCACAGCGTGCGTGCGTTGCGCAACTGGATGGTCCGGGACACGAGCACGCGCCGGAACGCGCTTTCGGCGCCGGCGGGCGTGTAGTTCACGTCTGCGTAGACGTAGTTGCGGTCGTCCTGGAAGCCGCCCTCGGGCTGGTCGGCGCGCAGTCGCAGCCACAGCCGCACCGATACGACCTGCGCACCGGGCAGCAGCGTGCTGTCGGCGTTCACGTAGCGCGTTGCGATTCCATTCGGTGCGTCGGGAATGCCGTTGTTATCCGCATCGAGGTCGATGACGCCATCGTTGTCGTAGTCACCGGTATCGATCCCGAACTGCACCTGCAGGTCCTCGACGCCCGGCATGATCTCCACGTCCTCGAACGCGGGACCCGGGCCGAGGGTGATCATCCGCAGCGCCGGGACTCCGGGCCGCCCTTCCGAATCTCTGGCTACGTAGTAGGTGCGCACGACGAGGTCGCGCACCTCCTGCGTGCCCGCGACCACCGGCCCTGGCGCCACACCGTTCGTCATGATGCGGTGACCGCTCTGCTTGATGCGGTTGACGTAGAGCTGCAGGCGGTTGGCGCTCGGGGCGGTCGCAACGGTCGACGCCCTGCGGATCGTCAGCGTGTCGGCGGTGGCGACGGGCGTCGCGACCGCGCAGCCCGATCCCTCGCCCGGGAGGGCGGCACCGGGACCGAGCTGGAACCCGTTGTTCGAGCCCTGCACCGTCGCCATGAGATCGACGGCGAAGTTGTTGCCGCAGGCCTGCGCCGAGGCCGGCAGCGCGGCGAACGGCGGATCCTCCTGCTGGAGCTGCGAGGCGGGCACGAGCGAGCCGCCGTCCTCGGCCTGGAAGTCCGCGTACGAGTTGGTGAATCCGTAGTAGCCCGCGAGCTGCACGTCCGGCTCGATCAGCGAGAGGACGTAGCGGGCCTCCTCCTGCAGACGTGCCGTCGTTTCGTTCAGCGTGTAGCTGGTGCGGGTCTGCGAGTACACGTAGACCGCGCCGACCACGATCAGCGAGCCGATCGCCATTGCGACCATCAGCTCGACCAGGCTGAAACCGGCGCGCCGCGCGCGCAGACGATGTGCGAAGCGGTTGCTCATAGAGATGGAGCCGCGATCAACTGCAGGTTGAGCCGATAGATGTTCTCGACGTCGCTGCCCGGCTCGAACCAGCCGACCTCGATCGTGTAGCGGTCGGGATTGCCGGCGGACACAGCCGGTGCGACGTCGACTCGCGTGCGTGGCGGCGTTCCGTCGGGACTCGCGGGCAGCGTGGCACGCACTTCGCGCACCCAGCGGGCGAGATCGTCGGCGGCGAGCGCTTCGCGCGTGCAGTTCGTCTCCACCACGCACGTGCCGAGCGCGGGCAGCTCGCCCACGGCGAGTGCATACGCGTCGCGGGCCATCCGGTTCGCCCGGATCCGGTCGGCCATGTCGTTGGCGAGATTGATGGCCTGCGTGCGCAGGAGCGCAGTGCGGTTTGCCCTCACGCTCTCGACGTAGAGCGCCGCGATGCCGAGCATGCCGATCGATACCACCACCAGCGCGACCATCGCTTCGACCATGCCGACGCCGCGCTGGCGGGACGCGAAGCTGATGAGTTTCGTGCTCATGGGCATCCCAACCCCCAGCGCGTCAGATCCGTGGAGAGCGTTCCCGAGGTGATGTCGCGCGTGACGCGCGAGCGGCCGGTCGGCGAGACGAACACGCCGCGCGCCGCGGACAGGGTCGTGCCGTCCTGTGCCGCGATCCCGCGTTCGTCGCAGAAGATCGTGCGGGAAGCGGTCGGCTGACCCGTCACCGTCTGGGGCTGCAGGAATCCGGTCGCCGCGAACGAGATGCACACGCCGTTGGAGCGCACCTCGACGGCGTCACTGAGCGGACCTTCCGCACGCAGCCGTTCCTCGCCGGCCTCGCGCTGGCAGTTGTTGTTCTCGTCCACGAAGACCAGCCAGCTCCTGAACGGGCCGGCGGAGCAGCCGGCGCCGGGATTCTCCGGTGCCGCCGTCGGACAGACGGCGACGGGCTGCTGGCGCTTGATCGCCTCGGTGCGCGCCACCTGTATGGCGGCGAGGAAGTCGTTTCCCGCGCTCGTGAGGCGGTTGTTGCGCCGGAACTCCGCGAAGCTCGGAGCGCCGATCGCGAGGATGACGGCGGCCACCGAAAGGGCGACCATCAGTTCGAGCAATGTGATTCCGCGTACCCTGTTTCGCATGGCGCGCATGCTCGCCAGTCCGCAAGGCGTCTGCGGGACGAGCCGACGAGCGGCGCGCGCTCGCGGATTACCGGTCGCCGGATGTGATCGAGTTCACACGTGCGAGTTGACTTAAGCCGGCCCGGCTGTAGTGTCGTGCGTGATCGACCGGCGCAGGAATGGCTCGTGCCTGTCGGGTGTGAGCACGCGGGGCACGCTGCCGTGCGTGAGCGCCACTACTAATATGTGTGTGTGACGGACCGGGAACGGGGGGCACATGGGCTGGATCCTGCTGCTGCTGGTCATAGGGGCCGCTTTCTACGTCGTCGCCGTCTACAACGGTCTCGTCACGGCGCGTAACGCCTTCAGGAACGCGTTCGCACAGATTGACGTGCAGCTCACGCGCCGCTACGACCTCATTCCGAACCTCGTGGAAACCGCCAGGGGCTATCTCCGGCACGAGCGGGAGACGCTCGAGGCCGTGATCCGTGCGCGCAATGCCGCGGTGGAAGGGCTGAGGGCGGCCGCTTCAGATCCGGGAGACGCGACGGCCGTGCAGCGCCTCGCGGGCGCCGATGCGCAGCTCGGTGGCGCGCTCGGGAGGCTCTTCGCGCTCGTGGAGGCCTACCCGGATCTCAAGGCGAGTCAGCCGATGATGCAGCTCGCCGAGGAGCTCACCTCCACGGAGAACCGGGTCGCGTTCGCGCGGCAGGCGTACAACGACGCCGTGATGAGCTACAACAACCGGCGCGAGATGTTCCCGGGCAGCATCGTCGCCAACCTCTTCGGATTCCAGCCCGCGCAGCTCCTCGACATCGGCAGGCCCGAGGCGCGCGAGGCGCCGAAGGTGAGCTTCAACTGAGAGCATGCGCCGCGAGGCGCATCCACCGGCCGTGGACTTCTTCGCCCGCCAGGCCGCCGCACGGCGTCAGACGCGTCTGCTCGTTCTCGGCTTCGCGCTCGCGCTCACGGCCGTCGTCCTCGCGCTCGATGCGGTGCTGTTCTGGGTGCTCGCCATCGCGCAGTCGGGCTTCCCCGTGCTCACGCCCTTCGAGTTCGCGCGACTCAATCCGGGGATCGCGGCGACCTGCACGCTGATCGTGCTCGCGGTGCTGGTGCTCGCGAGTCTCTTCAAGTCACTCCAGTTGCGCGCAGGCGGCGGCGCGGTCGCGCGCGCGCTGGGCGGAGTGCGCGTCGGGCGCGACACGACGGATCTCCGCCTGCGGCGTCTGCTCAACGTCGTCGAGGAAATGGCGATCGCATCGGGTGTTCCGGTGCCGGAGGTGTACGTTCTCGAGCACGAGGCGGGCATCAATGCTTTCGCGGCGGGGCACACGCCGGCGAACGCGGCGGTGGCCGTGACGCGCGGCGCGCTCGAGCGGCTCGACCGCGAGCAGCTCCAGGGCGTGATCGCGCACGAGTTCAGCCACATCCTCAACGGCGACATGCGTCTCAACGTGCAGCTCATCGGCTGGCTGTTCGGCCTGTTCGTGCTGACGTTCATCGGACGCACCATTCTGCGCGGTTCCCATCGCGCCCGGGATCGCGGTGCGCCGCTGATCGTGGCGACCGGGCTCGCGCTGGTCGTGATCGGTTACGTGGGACTGCTCTCCGGCCGCATCCTGCAGGCCGCGGTTTCGCGACAGCGGGAGCGGCTGGCCGATGCATCGGCGGTGCAGTTCACCCGCAATCCTCAGGGACTCAAGCGGGCGCTGCTCGCCATCGCCGCTCTGCCTGCCGGATCGCGTCTCACTGCAGTCGACGCGGAGAACGTCGCACACATGCTGTTCGCGGCGGGACTGACGAGGCGCCTGTTCGCCACGCATCCGCCGCTCGTCGAGCGCATCCGGGCGCTCGATCCGCACTTCGACGTGCGCGAGCTCGAGAGGCTCGAGGCGCTTTCGATGCTGACGTCCGGCGGCACGATGGATGCGCCCGGCGTGGCGAGGCTCACCGAGTCGTCGGATGTCGCCGAGCCGATCGCCGCGCAGCCGGAAAGGATCGCGGCGTGCGTCGGCAATCCGGACGACCTCGACGTGCGCCGGGCACACGCGATCCACCTTGCCTTGCCGCCCGAGGTGCGCGAGCTCACCGGGTCGCCGGATCGTGCGGGCGCGCTCGTGCTTGCGCTCCTTTTGAGCCACATCCCTCAGGTCCGCGCGCGACAGCTCCGCCTCCTTGCGGATGCACGCGGAGCCGAGGAAGCCGCGGCCGTCGAGCGTGCGGCCGTGCATGTCGATCGACTTGCGCCGCTGCTGCGTCTGCCGGCGCTGCAGGAAGCGTTTCCGGCGCTGCGCGCTCTGCCGCTCGCCGACCGCCGGGCGCTCGCACGCCTCGCCCATGCGCTCATCGTGGCCGATGCGCGCATCGAGATCTTCGAGTTCTGTCTCGCGCGGCTCCTCGAGCGGCTGATCGAAGACGACCTGCAGGCGCGCCCGCCGCACGGAAGGCTCACGCTCGCGCAGGTCGAGCACGATCTCCACGTGCTCTTCGCCGTGCTGGCGCGATCGGGTGCGGAGAACGAAGCCGCGGCGCGCATGGCCTACGAAGCGGGCATCTCGCGCGTGCTGCCGCGGCATCGCCCGCCTTATGCCGCGATCACCGACTGGACGAGCGCGCTCGACATGGCGCTTGCGAGACTCGACCGTCTGCAGGCACCTGCGAAGGAGCTGGTCGTCGAGGGGCTGGTGCGCACCATCGCGCACGATGGATGGATGAGTGTCGGTGAGTCCGAGCTGCTGCGCACGGTGTGCGCGCTGCTGCACTGTCCGCTGCCGCCGTTCGCGCCCGCCGATGAGCGTGCGAACGCGTCGCAGGCTTCGGCGTCCGCCGCAGCGGGCTAGCCGGAAGACTCAGTCGAGCAGGAAGCTGCCGATCGCCCTGCCGAAGCGCTCGATGTCGATGAGGAACGAATCGTGGCCCTGGATCGACGGCAGGGGCTCGAAGCGCGTCTTAACGCCCGCGGCATCGAGAGCCTGCGCCATCGCCTCCTGCTCGGGCAGGGCGAAGAGCATGTCCGTCTCGACGCCGATGACGAGCGCCCGCTCGAGCTGCGAGCCGGAGAGGGCCGCTTCCGGCGATCCGCCGTGCGCGGCGAGATCGAAGCGATCCATCGCCCGCGAAAGATAGAGATAGCAGTTCGGATCGAACACGCGGACGAACTTGTCGGCCTGCGCGTCGAGATAACCCTCGACCGAGAACTCGGGGGCGAAAGGCCCGGGACGCCTGCGTTCGGGCGCGATCGGCTCGCGCCGGAAACGCTCGCGCCACTCGACGGCCGAGCGGTATGTCACCGTGCCGAGCTTGCGCGCGATGCGCATGCCGGAGATCGGCGGACGGTCGAACGGATAGTTGCCGCCTCGCCAGTCGGGATCGCGCATGATCGCCTCGCGCTGGATCGAGCGCAGCGCGATCGCGAACGGCGACGCGGCCGTGGTACCGGAGATGCTCACGAGACGCCGTGCCGCGCCGGGGAACTGCGCGGCGAAAGCGAGCACCACCATGCCGCCGAGCGAAGGGCCCATGACGGTGTCGAGTCGCTCGATGCCGAGCGACTTCACCACTTCGTAACCGCCGCGCGCGATGTCCTCGACCGAGAGCTCCGGGAAGCTCAGCCGGTACGGCGCGCCGGTTGCCGGATCGATCGACGCGGGGCCGGTCGAGCCGAAGCAGCTTCCGAGCGAGTTCACGCACACGACGAAGAAGCGCCGCGTGTCGATCGGAAGTCCCGGACCGATCATCTTCTCCCACCAGCCCTCGCTCGGATCGAGGGGAGAAGAGGCCGCGTGCGCGGACGGTGAGAGCCCCGTGAACAGCAGAATGGCGTTGTCGCGCGCGGCGTTCAGCTCGCCCCACGTCTCGTACGCGATGCGCGCGCCGTGCAGCTCGCCGCCGCGCCACATGGGGAAAGGATCGGTGAGCGACGCGTAGCGGCGCGCGTCGCCGCGCACGCTGGCGTCGCTCACCTTCCTGCGCATGTCAGGGCTCGGGATCGCCACCGTCGGAAATGCCGTCGAACAGCGCAGTCGAGAGATAGCGCTCGCCGGTGTCCGGCAGCATCGCGAGGATGACCGAGCCTTCCTCGGCTTCCTTCGCGACCTTGAGTGCGGCGGCGAACGTCGCTCCCGAGGAGATACCGCAGAAGATGCCCTCGTTGCGCGCGAGCGCCCGCGAAGCCTCGATGGCCTCGGCATCGCTCACCGTGAGAATCCTGTGCGGCACTTCGCGATCGAGAACCTTCGGCACGAAGTCGGGTGTCCAGCCCTGGATCTTGTGCGGCGTGAAGGGCTTGCCGGACAGCAGCGCCGCGCCTTCGGGCTCGCACGCGATGATCTTCACCTCGGGACGCGCGAGCCTGATCATCTGGCCGGCACCGGTCAGCGTGCCGCCCGTGCCCCAGCCGGTGACGAAGTAGTCGAGACGCTTGCCGGCGAAGTCGCTCAGGATCTCGGGGCCGGTCGTGTTCCGGTGGTACGCCGGGTTCGCTTCGTTCTCGAACTGACGCGCGAGGAACCAGCCGTGCTTCTTCGCGAGCTCCTCGGCCTTGCGCACCATGCCCTGGCCGCGCTCCGCAGCCGGCGTGAGGATCACCTTCGCGCCCAGCATGCGCATGATCTTGCGGCGCTCGATCGAGAAGGTCTCGACCATCACGGCGACGAAGGGATAGCCCTTCGCGGCGCAGACCATCGCGAGCGCGATGCCCGTGTTGCCGGACGTGGCCTCGACGACCGTCTGTCCGGGCTTGAGCTCGCCGCGGCGCTCTGCGTCTTCGATGATCGCGATCGCCAGGCGGTCCTTCACCGACGCCAGCGGGTTGAAGAACTCGCACTTCACGTACATGGTGACGTGCTTCGGTGCGAGGCGGTTGATCCGCACGATGGGTGTGCGGCCGATCGTTTGCAGGATGTTGTCGTAAATCATGGGGGCCTCTATCTACGCCGTAGCGATCACATGAGCAAAGCGCACGCCGGCATGTGCAGATTGCCGGCCGTTATAATTCCCTTTCCCAGCGCTCCCTTCGGGCGCGCCAGTATGCTGTAGGGCCCGCCGTTTCTTCAAACAGAACTCGCATGACCGAAGCGGAGCGACTGCAGAAGGCGCTCGCCGCGGCGGGTCACGGTTCGCGCCGGACGATAGAGGAATGGATCCGGCAGGGGCGGATCACCGTGAACGGCCGACCCGCCCGTCTCGGCGACCGAGTCTCACCGGGTGACGACGTTCGTCTGGACGGACGCCCGCTCCCGCTTGCCGCGCCCGAGGCTGCGGTGCGGCAAGTGCTGCTCTATCACAAGCCGGTGGGCGAGGTGACCACCCGGCGCGATCCGCGCGGAAGGCGCACCGTGTTCGATCGCCTCCCTGCACCGCGCGCGGGGCGATGGATCGCCATCGGTCGTCTCGACGTGAACACTTCGGGTCTGCTGCTCTTCACCACGGACGGCGAGCTCGCGCATGCGCTCATGCATCCTTCGAGCGAAGTCGAGCGCGAGTATCTCGTGCGCGTGCGCGGCCGGCCCGATGCCGCCACGCTGCGCCGTCTCGTCGAGGGCATCGAGCTCGAGGACGGACCTGCGCGCTTCGATCGCATCGTTCCGCTGCGTGCCAGCGAAGGTCACGGCTGGTTCCGCGTCGTGCTGCACGAGGGCCGCAATCGCGAGGTGCGGCGGATGTGGGACGCAGTCGGCCACGAGGTGAGTCGTCTGACGCGCATCCGCTTCGGTCCCGTCGAGCTGCCGCGCGACCTTCCGCCCGGCCGCTGGCGCTCCGCGGACGATGCGCTCGTGTCACGCCTCGCTGCACTTGTGCGCAACTGAGCGCTCTTCTTACACCGCAGCACGCGACGCTGCGCAGCGTGTGGTGCGGGAATCGGAATGCAGCGAAGATCGTGACGAGCGACGACACGGGCGATGCCGCCCGGCGGCACGTCACTTGCGAGCGCTGCGGCAAGGCCTACGCGAGGAGTGCTCTACCATGCAGATCCTGGTGAACTCGAAACTCACGAGCGGCGGCAACGGGGACCTCAATCGCTACGTCGAGTCAGTGGTCGAGAATGCGCTCGACCGCTTCCGCGATCAGATCACCCGCGTGCAGGTGCATCTCGAAGACGAAAACGGACCCAAAGCCGGCGCCACCGACAAGCGCTGCATGATGGAAGCGCGGCTCGGCGGACTGAAACCGATCGCCGTGACGGCGTACGGATCGACGGTCAGGGAGGCGATCGACGGTGCGGCGGAGAAGCTCGAGCGCGCGCTCGGCAGTACCGTCGGGCGCCTGCGCGAGACGCCCGGGCGCACGCCGACGGAGAAAGAGATCCTCTCGACCACGGATTTCGAGCGGCTCGAGGGTGGCGAGGCGGGCGAGCCCGGTCGCGATCACGCGAAGTGATGAGGAGGGCTGACCATGCGGCACCCGACCGTTGCCGATCTGCGCATGCTGCTGCGCGATCATGAGACGCCGTGCATCTCGCTGTATCAGCCGACGCACCGCAGCTATCCGGAAACGCAGCAGGATCCGATCCGCTTCGGCAATCTTCTGAAGGAGATCGAATCCACGCTGCGCAAGCGTCATCCGAAGCGCGATTTCGGCGAGCTGCTCGGACGATTCCGCACGTACCTCGAGGACGAGAGCTTCTGGATCCAGGGCGGCGACGGTCTGGCCGTCTTCGGCTCGCCGGATCACTTCGCGATGTTCAGACTGCGCCGGACGGTGCCGGAGCTCGCGATCGTTTCCGACAGCTTTCACACCAAGCCGCTGCTGCGCGTGGTGCAGTCCGCCGATCGCTACCAGATCCTGGCGTTGAGTCTGAGCGAGGCGCGCCTGTACGAAGGCAGCCGCGACGAGCTCGAGCGCATCGAGCTCGACGGTGTGCCCGCGACGATCGAGGAGGCGCTCGGCGAGGAAGTGACAGGGCGCCCTCCGAAGATTCCGTCGTCGAGCCGCATGACGAAGCAGGGTGCGGGCGGCGTGTACTACGGGCACGGCGAGCAGAGCGACGACGTCGCGCTCGATCGCGACCGCTTCTTCCGAGCCGTCGACCGCGCGGTGCTCGAACGCTACTCGAAGCCTTCGGGGCTTCCGCTGATCCTCGCAGCGCTGCCGGAGCACCAGACGCACTTCCGCCGCATCAGCCGCAATCCGAATCTCATCGCGGCGGCGATCACCGAGAACCCTCATGCGATGTCGCTCGACGAGCTGCGCAAGGCGGCGTGGGAGAAGATCGAGCCGCTCTACCTCGAGCGGCTCGCGCGTCTCAAGGAAGAGTTCGGCTCGGCGCGCGCGCACGAGCGCGGATCTGACGACCCGTCCGACGTCGCCGCAGCGGTCGTGCAGGGGCGGGTGGGCACGCTGCTCGTGGACGCCGAGCGGCGGATGCCCGGACGGCTGGACGAGTCGTCCGGGCGCATCGACTGGGCCCGGAGCGGCGATTCCGGCGCGGACGATCTGCTCGACGATCTCGCGGAGGCCGTGCTGCGCAGGGACGGCGAGGTGGTCGTCGTGCCGGCGAGCCGCATGCCGACCGACAAGGGCGTCGCGGCCATCTACCGCTTCTGACGGCACCCCGGAAGGCGGGAGAGGCCGGTCGGGCCTGGCCGCGGACGGACCGTCCTGGGGAAGGGAGATCGCGCCGGGAACGCCCGGTCACCGCAGTCGCGATGGCAGGAGCACCCGAGGGAGCCGGGCCGGAGCCCGGAACGGACCGTGGAGTACGCCCGATCCGCCCCTCACGAGGCGCGAGCGTGGCAGTCGGAGCGGTCCTGTCATGGGCCTGTCATGGGAGAATTGGCGGGTGGACTCGAGGGCTGGCCGGACGGCCGGCGCGGCTGCCGCTGGAAGCTAGCAAATACCGCGCCACATCCGTTGACACCCCGATAGCGCGAAATCAGAATACGCGGCTCGTTTTCGCGGAGGGGTACCCAAGCGGTCAACGGGAGCAGACTGTAAATCTGCCGGCTTACGCCTTCGTAGGTTCGAATCCTACCCCCTCCACCACAGGATGGGTGCGGAGCGCGAGTGGGCACGGGGCGGAGCCGTAGCTGCTCCTCGAAGCAGGCGCCATCAGCGAGCGGGTGTAGTTCAATGGTAGAACCTCAGCCTTCCAAGCTGATGACGTGGGTTCGATTCCCATCACCCGCTCCATCGATCGTCCGCCCACGTAGCTCAGTCGGTAGAGCACGTCCTTGGTAAGGACGAGGTCACCGGTTCAATCCCGGTCGTGGGCTCCAGAACAGCTTACGGCTCCTTGAAGGCCCAGGGCACTTACAGGCAGACGCGAGACTCTCGAAAGCACAGGTTGCAGCGGAAGGAAGTCAGGCCATGTCCAAAGAGAAATTCGAGCGCACGAAGCCGCACGTGAACGTTGGGACGATTGGTCATGTGGACCATGGGAAGACGACGCTGACGGCGGCGCTCACGAAGGTGATGGCCGAGACGTACGGTGGTGCGGTGCTGGCGTACGACCAGATCGACAAGGCGCCTGAGGAGAAGGCGCGTGGTATCACGATCTCGACGTCGCACGTGGAGTACCAGAGCGCCAACCGCCACTACGCGCACGTGGACTGCCCTGGGCACGCCGACTACGTGAAGAACATGATCACGGGTGCGGCGCAGATGGACGGAGCGATTCTGGTGGTGTCGGCGGCGGATGGTCCGATGCCGCAGACGCGCGAGCACATTCTGCTGGCCCGTCAGGTGGGTGTGCCGTACATCGTGGTGTACCTGAACAAGGCGGACATGGTCGATGACCCGGAGCTGCTGCAGCTGGTGGAGATGGAGGTGCGGGACCTTCTGACGCAGTACCAGTTCCCGGGCGACACGACGCCGATCATCGTGGGCTCGGCGCTCAAGGCGCTCGAGGGCGATCAGAGCGAGATCGGGGTGCCCTCGGTGATCAAGCTGGTCGAGGAGATGGACCGCTACATTCCGGTGCCGCAGCGCGAGGTGGACAAGCCGTTCCTGATGCCCGTGGAGGACGTGTTCTCGATTTCGGGTCGCGGCACGGTGGTGACGGGCCGTATCGAGCGCGGTGTGATCAAGGTGAACGACGAGGTGGAGATCGTCGGGCTGCGTGAGACGCAGAAGACGACCTGCACGGGCGTGGAGATGTTCCGCAAGCTTCTCGATGAGGGGCAGGCGGGAGATAACGTGGGTGTGCTGCTGCGCGGCACCAAGCGCGAGGAGGTCGAGCGCGGTCAGGTGCTGGCGAAGCCCGGCACGATCACCCCGCACACGAAGTTCGAGTGCGAGGTGTACGTGCTGACCAAGGAGGAGGGAGGCCGGCACACGCCGTTCTTCAAGGGGTATCGGCCGCAGTTTTACTTCCGCACGACGGACGTGACGGGCACGATCGAGCTGCCGGCGGGCACGGAGATGGTGATGCCCGGAGACAACGTGAAGATGACGGTGGAGCTGATCAGCCCGATCGCGATGGAGGAGGGGCTGCGCTTTGCGATCCGCGAGGGCGGCCGCACCGTCGGCGCCGGCGTGGTGACCAAGATCCTCCAGTAAGGATGAGTTTCCTTCACCCGGCTCCCGGGCGTCCTCTCCTCTGCAGGGGAGAGCCGGGCGGGGACGAGGAAGGCGCGACAGCGTATCGATGACAGCAGGCCAGTAGCTCAATTGGCAGAGCGGCGGTCTCCAAAACCGCAGGTTGGGGGTTCGATTCCCTCCTGGCCTGCCACTTAACGGTCTATGAACGAAGTCAACACAGTCCAGGACGCTGGCGCGTCGGACAAGGCGAAGCTCACGATCGCGATCGTGCTCGCCGCCGGCGGCATCGCCGCCTACTACGTGCTCGGCGCCCAGCCCGCCTGGATGCGCTGGATCGCCGTGGTCGGCGGCATCGCGCTCGGCGTCGTGCTCTTCGGCTGGTCGGTCTACGGCCGGCGCTTCTGGCAGTTCGTGCTCGAGGCGCGCATCGAGTTGCGCAAGGTGGTCTGGCCGACGCGCCAGGAGACGGGCATGACGACCCTGGTGGTGTTCGCCTTCGTGCTGATCGCGGGGCTCTTCTTCTGGGTGCTCGATCTCGTGCTCGCGTGGGCGACACGAGCACTGACGGGTCAGGGAGGTTGAGCATGGCGCTGCGCTGGTACGTCGTGCATGCATATTCGAATTTCGAGCATCGTGTCGCCGAGTCGCTGAAGGAGCGCATCAAGCGCGCCGGTCTCGAGCACAAGTTCGGCGAGATCCTGGTCCCGACGGAAGAAGTCGTCGAGATGCGGGACGGCCAGAAGCGCAAGAGCGAGCGCAAGTTCTATCCGGGCTACGTGCTCGTGCAGATGGAGATGGACGAGGACACCTGGCACCTGGTGCGCGAGGTGCCGAAGGTGCTCGGGTTCATCGGCGGAACCCCCGAGAAGCCCGCGCCGATCAGCGACAAGGAAGCGATGCAGATCCTGCGGCGCGTCGAGGAAGGTGTCGACAAGCCGAAGCCGAAGGTGCTGTTCGAGCCCGGCGAGGTGGTGCGCGTCATCGACGGGCCGTTCAACGACTTCAACGGCGTCGTGGAGAGCGTGAACTACGAGAAGAACCGGCTGCAGGTGGCGGTTCAGATTCTCGGTCGCTCGACGCCGGTGGAGCTGGACTTCTCGCAGGTGGAGAAGGTCTGAGACCCCTCGCCTGCCTTCGAGCGGGCAGCTTTTCCGCGATACGCTGAAGAGGCGTCGAGCGTAAGGGGATGAGCGCCGGAGAAGGATCCCCCGGCGCATGGATGGCAGGGATGTGCATGGGGAGCCGTAGAGGCGCTCGGACCCAGGAGTAAGCAAGAGATGGCAAAGAAGGTTCAGGGGTACGTCAAGCTGCAGGTACCCGCCGGAGCGGCGAATCCGTCTCCGCCGATCGGGCCCGCGCTCGGTCAGCAGGGCGTGAACATCATGGAGTTCTGCAAGCAGTTCAACGCTGCGACGCAGAAGATGGAGAAGGGGCTGCCGATCCCCGTGGTCATCACGGTGTACAGCGATCGCAGCTTCACCTTCGTCCTGAAGACGCCGCCGGCTTCGGTGCTGATCCGCAAGGCGCTCGGCATCGAGAAGGGCAGCGGCACGCCCAACACCAACAAGGTCGGCAAGCTCACCCGTGCTCAGCTCGAGGAGATCGCGCGCATCAAGCAGCCCGATCTCACGGCCGCTGATCTCGAGGCCGCCGTCCGCACCATCGCGGGCAGCGCGCGCAGCATGGGCGTCGAAGTCGAGGGGGTGTGATCATGGGCGCCGTACCCAAGAGGATTCAGGCCTGGAAGGCGAAGCTCGTTCCGGGCAAGCAGTATCCGGTCGACGAGGCGCTGAAGCTCGTCAAGGAGTTCGCGACCGCGAAGTTCGATGAATCGGTCGACGCGGCGGTGAATCTCGGCATCGACGCGACGAAGTCCGATCAGCAGGTGCGCGGCTCCACCGTGATGCCGCACGGCATCGGCAAGACCGTGCGCGTGGCGGTGTTCACCTCCGGCGCGAACCAGGAGGCCGCGAAGGCCGCCGGCGCCGACATCGTCGGTCTCGACGATCTCGCCGCGCGCGTGAAGGAAGGCCAGATCGACTTCGACGTGGTGATCGCGAGCCCCGATGCGATGCGCGTCGTCGGTCAGCTCGGTCAGATCCTCGGTCCGCGCGGCCTCATGCCGAACCCCAAGGTCGGCACGGTGACGCCCGACGTGGCCACCGCGGTCCGCAACGCGAAGGCGGGTCAGGTCCGCTATCGCGTCGACAAGGCGGGCATCGTCCACTGCACGATCGGCAAGGCGAGCTTCGAGGTCGAAGCGCTGAAGGAGAACCTGAAGGCGCTGCTCTCCGACCTGCAGAAGGCGAAGCCGGCGTCGGCGAAGGGTCAGTACATCAAGCGCATCACCGTGTCCTCGACCATGGGACCCGGTGTCGTGATCGATCAGGCGAGCCTCGGCATCTGAAGCCGGAGGCCCGGGAGATTCTGATGGTTTGATGCGGTCCCCCTTGTCCGAGGTCTTCCGCGTTCCCGCTGCACGCGGGCACACGGAGTCCGCAGGACGAAGGGGAGCGTCATCGAAGACCGCAGGCGGGCCGACGTGGCCCTTAATGATCGCCTGCGCAGATGGTGCACCGCTCATCGAGGACGTCCTCGCATGAAGGGTCACCGTCACAGGTGAGCCTGACGCCGCAAGGCGGACGGCTCCTTCATGGAGAAACAGGCAATGCCACTCAACCTCGAAGACAAGAAGGCGCTGGTAGCGGAAGTGAACGCGATTGCGGCGCAAGCCCAGTCCGTGGTCGCTGCCGAATACCGCGGCCTGACGGTGGCGCAGATGACGGAGCTGCGTGCGAAGGCGCGCGCCCAGGGCGTGTACCTGCGTGTCGTGAAGAACACGCTGGCCCGCCGGGCGGTCGCCGGCACGCCGTACGAGCCGATCGCTCCTCAGCTCAAGGGGCCGCTCGTGCTCGCGTTCTCGAAGGACGATCCGGGCGCGGCTGCGCGCCTGGTGAAGGAATTCGCGAAGGCGAACGAAAAGCTCGTCGCGACGCTCGTCGCCCTCGGCGGGCAGGTGATGCCCGGCAAGGAGATCGACAAGGTCGCGAGTCTGCCCACCCGCGAGCAGGCGCTCGCGCAGCTCCTCGGCGTGCTCAAGGCGCCGATCGAGAAGCTCGTGCGCACGCTTGCGGAACCGCAGGCGAAGCTGGTCCGGACGATCGCGGCGATTCGCGATCAGAAGCAGGCCGCCGGTGCCTGATGTCTTGAATATCGTTTCAGGAGACCCGACATGGCTGTAACCAAAGACGAAATCCTCGATGCAATTTCCAAGATGAGCATCATGGAGGTCGTCGAACTCATCTCCGACATGGAGAAGAAGTTCGGCGTGACCGCCGCCGCTCCGGTCGCGATCGCCGCCGCGCCTGGCGCTGCCGCGGGCGCTGCCGCCGCCGCTCCGGCCGAAGAGAAGACCGAATTCACCGTCATCCTCAAGGAGTACCCTGCGGACAAGAAGGTGAGCGTCATCAAGGTGATCCGCGAGATCACCGGCCTCGGCCTGAAGGAGGCGAAGGACCTCGTCGAGGGCGTGCCCTCGACCGTGAAGGAGGCCGTCTCCAAGGCGGATTCCGAGACCATCAAGAAGAAGCTCGAAGAGGCCGGCGCAAAGGTGGAGGTCAAGTAACCTCCATGTACCCACTCACCCGGCTTCGGCGCCCTCTCTCCCGGTCGGCGGGAGAGAGACGGGTGAGTGGGCACGACCGCGCTGCGGAGGCACAGAAGGCCTGGGGTGCGAATCCCGGGCTTTCTGCGCCTGCGCCGCGCGAATTTTCCGTTTTCGAAAGGTGACACGATGGCCTATTCCTTCACCGAGAAGAAGCGCATCCGCAAGAACTTCGGCAAGCAGCCGAGCATCCTCGAGGTGCCGTACCTGCTCGCCATCCAGCTCGACTCCTACCGCGCTTTCCTGCAGGCCGACGTGCCCGAGGACGCCCGCCAGGACGTGGGTCTGCACGCCGCGTTCAAGAGCGTGTTTCCGATCACGAGCTACTCGGGGAACGCTTCTCTCGAATACGTGAGCTACCGGCTCGGCGAGCCGGTGTTCGACGTGAAGGAGTGCCAGCTGCGCGGCCTGACCTACGCGGCGCCGCTGCGCGTGAAGGTGCGCCTCGTCGTGTACGACAAGGAGGCGACCGGCGCGAAGAAGCCCGTGAAGGACGTGCGCGAGCAGGAGGTGTATCTCGGCGAGCTGCCGCTCATGACCGAGAACGGCACCTTCATCATCAACGGCACCGAGCGCGTCATCGTCTCGCAGCTCCACCGCTCGCCGGGCGTGTTCTTCGACCACGACCGCGGCAAGACGCACTCGTCGGGCAAGCTCCTGTTCTCCGCGCGCATCATTCCGTACCGCGGCTCGTGGCTCGACTTCGAGTTCGATCCGAAGGACTGCGTGTTCGCGCGCATCGACCGGCGGCGCAAGCTCCCGGTCACGATCATCCTGCGCGCGCTCGGCATGACCGAGGGCGAGATCCTCGACACGTTCTTCGACACGAACACGTTCTATCTCGGCAAGGACGAGATCACCCTCGAGCTCGTGCCGCAGCGTCTGCGCGGCGAGACGGCGACGTTCGAGATCCGCGTCGGCGACAAGGTCATCGTCGAGGAAGGCCGCCGCATCACGGCGCGCCACGTGCGCCAGCTCGAGGACGCGGGCGTCAGGCGCCTGCGCGTGCCGCGCGAGTACCTCTACGGCAAGATCCTCTCGCACGACGTCGTCGACACCGAGACGGGCGAGGTGCTCGCCAAGGCGAACGAGGTGCTGACGGCCACCTCGGTCGAGAAGCTCATCGAGGCCGGCATCACCGAGATCAAGACGCTCTACGTCAACGATCTCGACCGCGGCCCGTACATCTCCGACACGCTGCGCATCGATCCGACGCGCACGCGCCTCGAGGCGCTCGTCGAGATCTACCGCATGATGCGTCCGGGCGAGCCGCCCACGAAGGACGCGGCGGAGAACCTGTTCCACAACCTGTTCTTCAACCCCGAGCGCTACGACCTCTCGGCGGTCGGCCGCATGAAGTTCAACCGCCGCGTCGGCCGCAAGGAGGTCACCGGTCCGGGTGTGCTCTCCAAGGAGGACATCATCGATGTCCTCAAGGTGCTGATCGCCATCCGCAACGGCGACGGTCAGGTTGACGACATCGACCACCTCGGCAACCGCCGCGTGCGTTCCGTGGGCGAGATGGCCGAGAACGCGTTCCGCGTGGGCCTGGTGCGCGTCGAGCGCGCGGTGAAGGAGCGGCTGACGCTCGCGGAGAGCGAGCCGATCATGCCGCAGGAGATGATCAACGCGAAGCCGGTGGCCGCGGCGGTCAAGGAGTTCTTCGGGTCCTCGCAGCTCTCGCAGTTCATGGACCAGAACAACCCGCTGTCCGAGGTCACGCACAAGCGCCGCGTCTCGGCGCTCGGCCCGGGCGGTCTCACGCGCGAGCGTGCGGGCTTCGAGGTGCGCGACGTGCACCCGACGCACTACGGGCGCGTGTGCCCGATCGAGACGCCCGAAGGTCCGAACATCGGTCTCATCAACTCGCTCGCGGTCTACGCGCGCACCAACGAGTACGGCTTCCTCGAGACGCCGTACCGCAAGGTCGTGAACGGACGCGTCACGGACGAGATCGAGTACCTCTCGGCGATCGAGGAGGGCGAGTTCGCGATCGCGCAGGCGAACGCGAAGATCGGCCCCGACGGCGAGCTGGTGGACGAGCTGGTCTCGTGCCGCTACCAGAACGAGTTCACGCTGATGCCGCGTGACCGCATCAACTACATGGACGTCTCGCCGAAGCAGATCGTGTCGGTGGCGGCCTCGCTGATCCCGTTCCTCGAGCACGACGACGCGAACCGCGCGCTCATGGGATCGAACATGCAGCGCCAGGCCGTGCCGACGCTGCGTTCGGAGGTGCCGCTGGTCGGCACCGGCATGGAGCGGCCCGTCGCCATCGACTCGGGCGTGACGGTCGTCGCCAAGCGCGGCGGTGTGGTGGATTCCGTCGACGCCTCGCGCATCGTGGTGCGCGTGAACGACGACGAGACCACGGCCGGCGAGCCGGGCGTGGACATCTACAACCTCACGAAGTACCAGCGTTCGAACCAGAACACCTGCATCAACCAGCGGCCGCTGGTGAAGGCGGGCGACGTGATCGCGAAGGGCGACGTGCTCGCGGACGGACCGTCGACGCACCTGGGCGAGCTCGCGCTCGGCCAGAACCTGCTCGTCGCGTTCATGCCGTGGAACGGCTACAACTTCGAGGACTCGATCCTCATCTCCGAGCGCGTCGTGCAGGAGGACCGCTTCACGACGATCCACATCGAGGAGCTCACCTGCGTCGCGCGCGACACGAAGCTCGGACCCGAGGAGATCACGGCGGACATCCCGAACGTGGGTGACGCCGCGCTCGCCAAGCTCGACGAGGCGGGCATCGCGTTCATCGGCGCCGAGGTCAAGGCGGGCGACATCCTCGTGGGCAAGGTCACGCCGAAGGGCGAGACCCAGCTCACGCCGGAGGAGAAGCTGCTGCGCGCGATCTTCGGCGAGAAGGCGTCCGACGTGAAGGACACGTCGCTGCGCGTGCCGCCCGGCATGGACGGCACGGTCATCGACGTGCGCGTGTTCACGCGCGACGGCGTCGACAAGGACTCGCGCGCCCTCGCGATCGAGAAGGCCGAGATCGAGCGTGTCCGCAAGGACCTCGCCGATCAGCAGCGCATCCTCGAGGACGACCTCTTCAACCGCGTGCGCGGCATGCTGCTCGGCAAGACCGCCGCGGGCGGCCCGCGCAAGCTCAAGGCCGGCACGAAGATCACCGCCGAGTACCTCGACGAGCTGCCGCGCGAGGAGTGGTTCGAGATCCGCCTCGAGGACGAGGACGCGAACGCGCAGCTCGAGCAGGCGGCCGAGCGTCTCAAGGCTCAGCGCAAGGCCTTCGAGAAGCGGTTCGAGGAGAAGAAGGCCAAGATCACGGCCGGCGACGATCTCGCTCCCGGCGTGCTCAAGATGGTCAAGGTCTACCTCGCCGTGAAGCGCCGCATCCAGCCCGGCGACAAGATGGCGGGCCGCCACGGGAACAAGGGTGTCATCTCGACCATCGTACCGGTGGAGGACATGCCGTATCTCGAGGACGGCACACCGGTGGACATCGTTCTCAACCCGCTCGGCGTTCCCTCGCGCATGAACGTCGGCCAGGTGCTCGAGACGCACCTCGGCTGGGCGGCCAAGGGGCTGGGCCTCAAGATCGGCAGGATGCTCGAGCAGCAGGCCTCGATCGCCGAGCTGCGCGCGTTCATCAACAAGATCTACAACGAGACGGGCGGCCAGAAGGAGGACATCGACAGCCTGAACGACCAGGAGCTGGTCGAGCTCGCGAAGAACCTCTCGAACGGCGTGCCGATGGCGACGCCGGTGTTCGACGGTGCGAGCGAGGAGGAGATCAAGCGCCTGCTCGCGATGGCCGACCTGCCGACCGATGGCCAGACCTGGCTGTACGACGGCCGCACCGGCGAGCGTTTCGAGCGCAAGGTCACGGTGGGCTACATGTACATGCTCAAGCTCAACCACCTGGTCGACGACAAGATGCACGCGCGCTCGACGGGACCGTACAGCCTCGTCACGCAGCAGCCGCTCGGCGGCAAGGCGCAGTTCGGCGGCCAGCGCTTCGGCGAGATGGAGGTCTGGGCGCTCGAGGCGTACGGCGCCGCGTACACGCTGCAGGAGATGCTGACGGTCAAGTCCGACGACGTGACCGGCCGCACGAAGATGTACAAGAACATCGTCGACGGCAATCACCAGATGGACGCGGGCATGCCGGAGTCCTTCAACGTGCTCGTGAAGGAGATCCGGTCGCTCGGCATCAACGTCGAGCTCGAGCAGGACTGATTCTCCCCTCTCCCGACCCTCTCTCCCGCTCGCGGGAGAGAGGGCGAGAAACCGGGTGAGGCGGGGACGGAGGAAACATGAAAGATCTATTGAAGCTCTTCAAGCAGCACGCTCCGGTGGAGCAGTTCGACTCGATCAAGATCGGGCTCGCCTCTCCGGAGATGATCCGCTCGTGGTCGTACGGCGAGGTGAAGAAGCCGGAGACCATCAACTACCGCACGTTCAAGCCGGAACGGGACGGTCTCTTCTGCGCGAAGATCTTCGGGCCCGTGAAGGACTACGAGTGCCTGTGCGGGAAGTACAAGCGGCTGAAGCACCGCGGCGTGGTCTGCGAGAAGTGCGGCGTCGAGGTGACGCAGTCCAAGGTGCGTCGCGAGCGCATGGGCCACATCGAGCTCGCGAGCCCGGTCGCGCACATCTGGTTCCTGAAGTCGCTGCCCTCGCGCATCGGCCTCATGCTCGACATGACGCTGCGCGAGATCGAGCGCGTGCTCTACTTCGAGGCCTTCGTGGTCATCGATCCGGGCATGACGCCGCTGCAGCGCGGCCAGCTCCTCACGGACGAGATGTACCTCGAGGCGATCGAGGAGCACGGTGACGAGTTCGACGCCCGCATGGGCGCCGAGGCGATCCACGAGCTGCTGCGCACGATCGACCTGCAGGCCGAGGTGGCCAAGGTCCGCGAGGAGATGGGCTCGACCACCTCCGAGACGAAGCTCAAGCGCCTCTCCAAGCGCCTGAAGCTCCTCGAGTCGTTCATCGAGTCGGGCAACCGTCCGGAGTGGATGGTGCTCACCGTCCTGCCGGTGCTGCCACCCGACCTCCGTCCGCTCGTGCCGCTCGACGGCGGCCGCTTCGCGACGTCGGATCTCAACGATCTCTACCGCCGCGTCATCAACCGCAACAACCGCCTGCGGCGCCTGCTCGAGCTCAATGCGCCCGACATCATCGTGCGCAACGAGAAGCGCATGCTGCAGGAGGCGGTCGACGCGCTGCTCGACAACGGCCGCCGCGGCCGCGCGATCACGGGCACCAACAAGCGCCCGCTCAAGTCGCTCGCCGACATGATCAAGGGCAAGCAGGGCCGCTTCCGTCAGAACCTGCTCGGCAAGCGCGTGGACTACTCGGGCCGCTCGGTGATCGTGGTGGGCCCGACGCTCAAGCTCCATCAGTGCGGCCTGCCGAAGAAGATGGCGCTCGAGCTCTTCAAGCCGTTCATCTTCCACAAGCTGCAGGTGCGCGGCGAGGCCTCGACGATCAAGGCGGCCAAGCGCCTCGTCGAGCGCGAGGGACCGGAGGTCTGGGACATCCTCGAGGAGGTCATCCGCGAGCATCCCGTGCTCCTCAACCGCGCGCCCACGCTGCACCGCCTCGGCATCCAGGCCTTCGAGCCGGTGCTGATCGAGGGCAAGGCGATCCAGCTCCATCCGCTGGTCTGCACCGCGTTCAACGCGGACTTCGACGGCGACCAGATGGCGGTGCACGTGCCGCTGTCGCTCGAGGCGCAGCTCGAAGCGCGCGCGCTCATGATGTCGTCGAACAACATCCTCTCGCCGGCGAACGGTGATCCCATCATCGTGCCGTCGCAGGACGTCGTTCTCGGCCTCTATTACATGACCCGCGAGCGCGTCAACGCGAAGGGCGAGGGCATGGTCTTCGCGGACGTGAGCGAAGTGCACCGCGCGTACGAGAACCGCGTGGTGGACCTGCACGCGCGCATCCGCGTGCGCATCGAGGAGGAGATCATCAACGACAACGGCGAGCGCGAGCGGCGCGTTCGCCACGTCAACACGACGGTCGGCCGCGCGCTCCTGTCCGAGATCCTGCCGAAGGGCCTGTCCTTCGACCTGATCAACCAGGACATGACGAAGAAGAACATCTCCGCGGTCATCAACGCGTGCTATCGCGCGCTGGGCCTCAAGGAGACGGTCATCTTCGCCGACCAGCTCATGTACACGGGGTTCCATTTCGCGACCCGTGCCGCGGTGTCCTTCGGCATCGACGACATCGTCATTCCGGAGCAGAAGGCGAAGATCGTCGCGAACGCCGACCGCGAGGTGAAGGAGATCCAGGACCAGTACGCCTCGGGTCTCGTCACCAACGGCGAGCGCTACAACAAGGTCGTGGACATCTGGTCGCGCGCCAACGACCAGGTCGCCAAGGCGATGATGGAGAAGCTCGGCACCGAGGAGGTCGTCGACGCGAAGGGCAACAAGATCCGTCAGAAGTCGTTCAACTCGATCTTCATGATGGCCGACTCGGGCGCGCGCGGTTCCGCCGCGCAGATCCGCCAGCTCGCCGGCATGCGCGGCCTGATGGCGAAGCCCGACGGCTCGATCATCGAGACGCCGATCACCGCGAACTTCCGCGAGGGCCTCAACGTCCTGCAGTACTTCATCTCGACGCACGGCGCCCGCAAGGGTCTCGCGGACACGGCGCTCAAGACCGCGAACTCGGGTTACCTCACGCGGCGTCTCGTCGACGTGGCGCAGGACCTGGTGGTCACCGAGGACGACTGCGGCACCATGCAGGGCCTCACGATGACCCCGCTCGTCGAGGGCGGCGACGTCGTCGAGGGCCTCGGCGAGCGCGTGCTCGGCCGGGTGCTCGCGGAGGACATCTACAAGCCCGGCACCGACGAGGTGCTCATCGCGCGCAACACGCTGCTCGACGAGCGGCTGGTGCGCAAGCTCGAGGCCGAGGGCGTCGATCAGATCAAGGTCCGCTCGCCGATCATGTGCGAGACGCGCTACGGCGTGTGCGCCAAGTGCTACGGGCGCGACCTCGCGCGCGGCCGGCCGATCAGCATCGGTGAGGCCGTCGGCGTCATCGCGGCCCAGTCCATCGGCGAGCCGGGCACGCAGCTCACGATGCGCACGTTCCACATCGGCGGCGCGGCCTCACGGGCCGCGGCGGCGAGCAGCGTCGAGGTGCGCAACAAGGGCACGATCCGCTTCCACCACATCAAGGCCGTGCAGCACGAGAAGGGGCACCTGGTGTCCGTCTCGCGCTCGGGCGAGATCGGCGTGGTGGACGAGTACGGCCGCGAGCGCGAGCGCTACAAGATCCCGTACGGCGCCATCATCAACGTCAAGGAGGGCGACGCGGTCACTCCGGGCCAGGTGGTGGCGAACTGGGATCCGCACACTCACCCGGTCGTCACCGAGGTGGCGGGCTTCCTGAAGTTCCAGGACTTCATCGACGGCGTCACCGTCACCACGCAGGTGGACGAGATCACGGGCCTCTCCAGCACCGTGGTGCTCGACACCAAGCAGCGCGGCGGCAAGGACCTGCGGCCGACGATCAAGCTCGTGAACGCGAAGGGCAAGGAGGTGACCTTCGCCAACACGGACATCCCGGCGGTGTACACGCTGCCCCCGGGCGCGCTCGTGAGCCTCGAGGACGGCGCCAAGGTGTCCGTCGGCGACGTGATCGCGCGCATCCCGCAGGAGTCCTCGAAGACCCGCGACATCACGGGCGGTCTGCCGCGCGTGGCGGACCTCTTCGAGGCGAGGAAGCCCAAGGACCCGGCGATCCTCGCCGAGAAGAGCGGCACGGTGAGCTTCGGCAAGGAGACGAAGGGCAAGCGCCGCCTGATCATCACCTCGGACGACGGCGAGAAGTACGAGGAGCTGATCCCGAAGTGGCGCCAGCTCAACGTCTTCGAGGGCGAGACGGTGGAGCGGGGCGAGGTCATCGCCGACGGCGAGCCGAACCCGCACGACATCCTGCGTCTGCAGGGCGTCGAGGCGCTCGCGAACTACCTGGTGCGCGAGATCCAGGACGTCTACCGCCTGCAGGGCGTGAAGATCAACGACAAGCACATCGAGGTGATCATCCGCCAGATGCTGCGCAAGGTCGAAGTGATCGAGCCGGGCGACACCGGGCTGCTGCGCGGCGAGCAGCTCGACCGGGCGCGTGCGCTCGAGATCAACGACCGCATGGAGCGGGAGGGCAAGCGGCCCGCGAAGCTGCAGCCGGTCCTGCTCGGCATCACGAAGGCCTCGCTGGCGACGGAGTCGTTCATATCGGCCGCTTCGTTCCAGGAGACCACGCGCGTGCTCACCGAAGCCGCGGTGCGCGGTCTCAAGGACGATCTGCGCGGTCTCAAGGAGAACGTCATCGTCGGCCGCCTCATCCCGGCAGGTACGGGCTTCGCGGCCCACGCCCACCGGCGCCGCAGGACGGAGGGCATGGAGCGTCGCAGCTTCATGGACGTCGGCGGCGGACTGCCCGACACGGAGGAGTCGAGCGTCGGCGAGGAGGAGAGCGCGGCCGGCTGAAGCGGCTCCCTCAGGGCGCTTCGAGTCCGTTCGGTCCAGGGCCCGGCGTTCGCTGAAGAGCGCCGGGCTCTTTCTTGCCTCGTGCGGCCCACGAGGCGAGGGTCCCGTCGTCCGCGGCCGGTTTCAGAGGCTGCCGGCCAGCACGGCGACGAGGATCATCAACCCGAGGATCACGGAGAAGCTGTCGAACCGGGTCCGCATGGAGGTGCTCGCTGTAGCCTGCTGCACCGCAAAGAGCAAGCTTCGTGCCTCGAGTTCCCGCAAGCCTCGCGCTGACGGTGGACCGGAGAGGCTCCCGGCGGGCGAGCGGTGAGCGAGTGACGACGGGAACCGCGTTGCAACACCGTTGACAGGCAGGGGGTGCCTTCCTAGAATCGCCGGCCTTTGTCGGCACGGCCCACATTCCATGCCGGGCCGAAAGCAGTAATTCACGACACCGGGCCGCCCCTCATCCAGGCGGCCCGGTGTTTCTTCCTAGCCGCGAATCGCGCGGCGGCGGTTCGCCGCCTCCGCGCCCTCGCAGCTCAAGAATCTTGGAGACGACATGGCCACGACAGGTCAGCTGATCCGGCATCCGCGCCGGACGAAGGCTGAGAAGACGAAGGTCCCCGCGCTCGGCGGCTCGCCGCAGAAGCGCGGCGTTTGCACGCGCGTCTACACCACGACGCCGAAGAAGCCGAACTCCGCGCTGCGCAAGGTGTGCCGCGTCCGTCTGACCAACGGTTACGAGGTGACGAGCTACATCGGCGGCGAGGGGCACAACCTGCAGGAGCACTCGGTCGTGCTGATCCGTGGCGGCCGTGTCAAGGACCTTCCCGGCGTGCGCTACCACACCATCCGCGGCACGCTCGACTGTGCCGGCGTCAACGAGCGCAGGCAGGGACGCTCCAAGTACGGCGCCAAGCGCCCGAAGAAATGATTTCCTGAGGAGAGCGCATCATGTCGCGTCGAGCCCGGGCTCCCGTCCGCACCGTCCTGCCGGACCCGAAGTACAACAACGAGATGCTTGCCAAGTTCATGAACGTCGTCATGAAGAACGGCAAGAAGTCGGTCGCCGAGCGCATCGTCTACGGTGCCCTCGACCGCATCGCGGAGAAGACCGGCCGCCAGGGCGCCGAGGCCATCGAGGTGCTCGCCCAGGCGCTCGAGAACGTCAAGCCCGTGGTCGAGGTGAAGTCCCGGCGCGTTGGCGGTGCCACGTATCAGGTGCCGGTTGAGGTCCGTGCCACCCGTCGCCAGACACTGGCCATGCGCTGGGTGATCGAGGCCGCGCGCGCGCGCAGTGAGAAGTCCATGGCGCTGCGGCTCGCCCACGAGCTGCTGGATGCCGCGGAGAACCGCGGCGCGGCCGTGCGCAAGCGTGAAGACACTCACCGCATGGCGGAGGCCAACAAGGCGTTCGCCCACTATCGCTGGTAATCCCTGCCGGCGAACATCGAGCTACAAGGAAGACTCTAGTGCCCCGCACTACTCCAATCGAGCGCTACCGGAACATCGGTATCTCGGCGCATATCGACGCCGGCAAGACGACCACGACGGAGCGCATCCTCTTCTACACGGGCGTCTCGCACAAGCTCGGCGAGGTCCATGACGGCGCGGCCATCATGGACTTCATGGAGCAGGAGCAGGAGCGCGGCATCACGATCATGTCCGCGGCGACCACCTGCTACTGGAAGGGGATGGATCAGTCCTACCCCGAGCATCGCATCAACATCATCGACACGCCGGGCCACGTGGACTTCACCATCGAGGTGGAGCGGAGCCTCCGCGTGCTCGACTCCGCGGTTGCGGTGTTCTGCGCCGTGTCGGGCGTGCAGCCGCAGTCCGAGACCGTGTGGCGGCAGATGAACAAGTACGGCGTGCCGCGCATCGCGTTCGTCAACAAGATGGACCGCGCGGGTGCGAACTTCTTCCGCTGCGTGGACCAGATCAAGAAGCGTCTGGGCGGCAATCCCGTGCCGATCCAGATCCCGATCGGCGCCGAGGACAACTTCGAGGGCGTCGTCGACCTGATCCGCATGAAGGCCATCTACTGGGACATGGAAACCCAGGGGATGCGCTTCGAGTACCGCGACATCCCGGAGCACCTCAAGGATCAGGCCGAGGAGTACCGCCATCAGATGGTGGAGGCGGCGGCCGAGGCCAACGAGGAGCTGCTCAACAAGTATCTCGAAGAAGGTTCGCTGACCGATGCCGAGATCCGCAAGGGTCTGCGCGAGCGTTCCATCCGGAACGAGATCGTGCTGTGCATGTGCGGCACGGCCTTCAAGAACAAGGGCGTGCAGGCGCTGCTCGACGCGATCATCGACTTCATGCCCTCGCCGGTCGACATGCCCGACGTCAAGGGCACGGGCCCGAACGGTGAGCAGATCACGCGCAAGGCGAGCGACGACGAGCCGTTCGCCGCGCTCGCTTTCAAGATCCTGAACGATCCCTTCGTCGGCAACCTCACGTTCCTTCGCGTCTATTCGGGCGTGCTGAACTCGGGTGACACCGTCTACGTGCCGACCAAGGACAAGAGGGAGCGCGTCGGCCGTCTGCTGCAGATGCACGCCAACGAGCGCAACGAGATCAAGGAAGTGCGCGCGGGCGACATCGCCGCGGCCGTCGGCCTCAAGGACGTCATCACCGGCGACACGCTGTGCGCAGTGGAGCACCCGATCACGCTCGAGAAGATCGAGTTCCCCGAGCCGGTGATCCACGTCGCCGTCGAACCGAAGACCAAGGCCGACCAGGAGAAGATGGGCGTCGCCCTGCAGCGCCTGGCGAAGGAAGACCCGTCGTTCCGCACGTACACGGACCAGGAGTCGGGTCAGACGATCATCGCCGGCATGGGCGAGCTGCACCTCGAGATCATCGTCGACCGCCTCAAGCGCGAGTTCAAGGTCGAGGCGAACGTCGGCAAGCCGCAGGTGGCCTACCGCGAGACGATCCGCGCGACCGTCGAGCAGGAAGGCAAGTTCGTCCGTCAGTCGGGCGGCCGCGGCCAGTACGGTCACGTGTGGCTGCGCCTCGAGCCGCAGGAGCCGGGCAAGGGCTACGAGTTCGTCAACGCGATCGTGGGCGGTGTCGTGCCGAAGGAGTTCATCCCCGCGGTCGACAAGGGCGTGCGCGAGGCCTGCGAGACGGGTGTCATCGCCGGCTACCCCGTCGTGGACGTCAAGGTCACGCTGTTCGACGGCTCCTACCACGACGTCGACTCGAGCGAAATGGCGTTCAAGATCGCGGCGTCGATGGGCTTCAAGGAAGGCTTCAAGAAGGCGAAGCCGGTTCTCCTCGAGCCCATCATGAAGGTGGAAGTCGTGACGCCCGAGGAGTACTCGGGCGACATCATCGGCGATCTGAACCGCCGGCGCGGTCAGATCATGGGTATGGACGACAGCCCGTCGGGCAAGGTCATCACGGCCGAAGTGCCGCTCGCCGAAATGTTCGGCTACGCGACCACGGTGCGTTCGATGAGCCAGGGCCGTGCGACCTTCACGATGGAGTTCAAGAAGTACGTCGAGGTCCCGCCCAACATCGCCGAAGGGATCATCAACAAGAAGTAGTCATCGTGAGCGGCCCGCGCTCGATGCGCGGGCCGCGAGGCAAATTTCGGGCTGAAGGAGCCTGCGGAGCATTCCATGTCCAAAGAGAAATTCGAGCGCACGAAGCCGCACGTGAACGTTGGGACGATTGGTCATGTGGACCATGGGAAGACGACGCTGACGGCGGCGCTCACGAAGGTGATGGCCGAGACGTACGGTGGTGCGGTGCTGGCGTACGACCAGATCGACAAGGCGCCTGAGGAGAAGGCGCGTGGTATCACGATCTCGACGTCGCACGTGGAGTACCAGAGCGCCAACCGCCACTACGCGCACGTGGACTGCCCTGGGCACGCCGACTACGTGAAGAACATGATCACGGGTGCGGCGCAGATGGACGGAGCGATTCTGGTGGTGTCGGCGGCGGATGGTCCGATGCCGCAGACGCGCGAGCACATTCTGCTGGCCCGTCAGGTGGGTGTGCCGTACATCGTGGTGTACCTGAACAAGGCGGACATGGTCGATGACCCGGAGCTGCTGCAGCTGGTGGAGATGGAGGTGCGGGACCTTCTGACGCAGTACCAGTTCCCGGGCGACACGACGCCGATCATCGTGGGCTCGGCGCTCAAGGCGCTCGAGGGCGATCAGAGCGAGATCGGGGTGCCCTCGGTGATCAAGCTGGTCGAGGAGATGGACCGCTACATTCCGGTGCCGCAGCGCGAGGTGGACAAGCCGTTCCTGATGCCCGTGGAGGACGTGTTCTCGATTTCGGGTCGCGGCACGGTGGTGACGGGCCGTATCGAGCGCGGTGTGATCAAGGTGAACGACGAGGTGGAGATCGTCGGGCTGCGTGAGACGCAGAAGACGACCTGCACGGGCGTGGAGATGTTCCGCAAGCTTCTCGATGAGGGGCAGGCGGGAGATAACGTGGGTGTGCTGCTGCGCGGCACCAAGCGCGAGGAGGTCGAGCGCGGTCAGGTGCTGGCGAAGCCCGGCACGATCACCCCGCACACGAAGTTCGAGTGCGAGGTGTACGTGCTGACCAAGGAGGAGGGAGGCCGGCACACGCCGTTCTTCAAGGGGTATCGGCCGCAGTTTTACTTCCGCACGACGGACGTGACGGGCACGATCGAGCTGCCGGCGGGCACGGAGATGGTGATGCCCGGAGACAACGTGAAGATGACGGTGGAGCTGATCAGCCCGATCGCGATGGAGGAGGGGCTGCGCTTTGCGATCCGCGAGGGCGGCCGCACCGTCGGCGCCGGCGTGGTGACCAAGATCCTCCAGTGAGCGCGGCGAGCGCCGCGTGAGCTTCGGAGCGCGCGCCCTGTCGAATCGGCAAAACTTATCGAGCGGTACTGTCCATGGCTAATCAGAACATCCGGATCAGGCTCAAGGCGTTCGATCATCGCCTGATCGACAACTCGGCGCGTGAAATCGTGGAGACGGCGAAGCGCACCGGCGCGACGGTGCGCGGGCCGGTTCCGCTGCCGACGAAGAAGGAGCGCTTCACCGTGCTGATCTCGCCGCACGCCGACAAGGACGCGCGCGATCAGTACGAGCTGCGGACCCACAAGCGTCTGATGGACATCCTCAATCCGACCGACAAGACGGTGGATGCCCTGATGAAGCTGGAGCTCCCGGCGGGCGTCGACGTTCAGATCAAACTGCAGTGATCGGCCGGCCGGCGGCCGCGGAATGCGGCCGCCGGCAGGATCCCTGAGCCGGCTTGTGCCGGCATGGTACGCCGCGTATACTTCGCGGCCTTTTTCAGGGCCCCCGGGGGATCTCCGGCGGGCCGCACCAATAACGGCATCGGGCGAGGTTGGAGCGGGCCGGCTGCGCGGCCGGCGTCGGGCTCCAAGACCACTCGAGAGAGAACGGCGGCGCCTTCCGGCGCGCGCGTACTTCTCCTGTCCCTCCACCCGTTGACGTGACTGGCGCGCGCCAATCGCAGTGCGCGCCGCTTGAGAGGAAAACACATGGCTATCGGTCTGGTCGGCCGCAAGTGCGGCATGACGCGCGTGTTCACGGAGGCCGGTGAAACCGTGCCCGTCACGGTGATCGAGGTGCTCCCGAACCGCGTCACCCAGGTGAAAACGCAGGAAAAGGACGGCTATCGCGCCGTTCAGGTCACGTTCGGCACGCGCCGTCCGCAGCTTCTGACGAAGGCCGTGGCCGGACACTACGCCAAGGCCAACGTCGCACCGGGCAGGGGACTCGTCGAGTTCCGTCTCGCCGATTCCGAGAACACCGACCTGCAGCCCGGCAGCGAGGTGAAGGTCGATCTCTTCAAGCCCGGCGACATCGTCGACGTCACCGGCACGACGATCGGTAAGGGCTTCGCCGGCACGATGAAGCGCCACAACTTCGCGGGCGGTTACGCCTCGCACGGTGCCTCCGTGTCGCACCGCGCGCCGGGTTCCATCGGTCAGCGTCAGACGCCCGGCCGCGTGTTCAAGGGCAAGCGCATGGCCGGCCACATGGGTGTCGTGCGCCGTACGGTCGAGAACCTGCGCGTCGTCGAGGTCGACGTCGAGCGGAATCTCCTGCTCGTGCGCGGTGCGGTGCCGGGTGCCGAGGGCGGCAACGTCATCGTGCGTCCGTCGCTCAAGGCCGCGCGTCAGGCCGCGCGCAAGACCATCGCCCCGACGAAGGGCGCCGCCGGCGGCGGTCAGAAGCAGGCGAAGAAGTAAGGGCCCGCCATCATGAAGCTGAAAGTCATCGACGGCGCGGGCGAGCTGCAGGTTTCCGAGCAGACCTTCGGCCGCGAATTCAACGAAGCGCTCGTGCACCAGGTCATCACCGCCTACCTGGCGACCGGTCGTGCGGGCACGAAGGCGCAGAAGTCGCGCGCCGAAGTGAGCGGCGGCGGCAGGAAGCCGTGGAGCCAGAAGGGCACGGGCCGCGCGCGCCACGGTTCGATCCGCTCACCGATCTTCGTCGGCGGCGGCCGTGCGTTCGCCGCCAAGCCGCGCAGCTACGCGCAGAAGGTCAACCGCAAGATGTACCGCGGCGCGCTGCGCTCGATGCTCTCCGAGCTCGCGCGTCAGGACCGGCTGGTCGTGACCTCGGGCATCTCGCTCGAGGCGCCGAAGACGAAGCTGCTCGTCAGCCAGCTCAAGTCCTGGTCGCTCGACAACGTGCTCATCGTCGTCGAGGCCATCGACGAGAAGCTGTTCCTGGCCGCGCGCAATCTGCCGGACGTCGAGGTGGTGGAGGTGTCGGGCCTCAACCCGGTGAGCCTCGCGCGCCATGACAAGGTGCTCATGACGGTCGGCGCGGTGAAGATGATCGAGGAGCGTCTGCAGTGAAGCGCGAAAGGCTCATGACCGTTCTGCTGGCTCCGCACGTGACGGAGAAGACGTCGCTCGCCATGCAGAACAACAATCAGTACACCTTCCGCGTCCGTCGCGATGCGACGAAGACCGAGATCAGGCAGGCGGTCGAGCTGATGTTCGACGTCAAGGTCACGGGCGTGCAGGTGGTGAACGAGCCCGGCAAGACGCGCCGCTTCGGCCGTCAGGTGGGCCGCACGCAGGACTGGAAGAAGGCTTACGTCCGGCTCGCTCCGGGTCAGTCCATCGACTACGAGACGGGGGCGAAGGCCTGACGGCCGTCGAGGAACGCACATGGCGCTCATCAAACTCAAGCCAACCTCCCCGGGTACCCGCACCGTCGTGCGGATCGACCGCTCGCACCTCTACAAGGGCGGTCCGTACCTGCCGCTCACGGTCCCGCAGAACAAGACCGGCGGGCGCAACAACATGGGCCGCATCACGACGCGGCACCACGGCGGCGGCTCGCGCCAGAGGTACCGCATCATCGACTTCCGCCGCGACAAGGACGGCGTTCCGGGCGAGGTCGAGCGCATCGAGTACGATCCGAACCGCACGGCGCACATCGCGCTCATCAAGTATCTCGACGGTGAGCGCCGCTACATCATCGCCCCCAAGGGCGTGAAGCCGGGCGATGAGATCCGTTCCGGTCCCGAGGCGCCGATCAAGCCGGGCAACGCGCTGCCCCTGCGTCACATCCCGGTCGGCACGCTGGTGCACAACGTCGAGCTCAAGCCCGGCAAGGGCGGCCAGCTCGCGCGCAGCGCCGGCACCTCGGTGCAGTACACCGCGCGCGAAGGCATCTACGCGTACCTGCGTCTGCGCTCGGGCGAGATCCGCAAGGTGCACATCGACTGCCGCGCCACGATCGGCGAGGTCAGCAACGACGAGCACAACCTGCGCAGCTACGGCAAGGCGGGTGCGAAGCGCTGGCGCGGCATTCGCCCGACGGTCCGCGGTCTCGCGATGAACCCGGTCGATCACCCGCACGGCGGCGGCGAGGGCAAGTCCGGACAGGGTAACCCGCACCCGGTTTCGCCCTGGGGCTGGAACACCAAGGGTTACAAGACGCGCCGCAACAAGCGAACCGACAACATGATCGTTCAGCGCCGCAAGAACAGGGTGCGCTGACGGGAGCTGTAGGAAATGCCGCGTTCACTGAAGAAGGGGCCGTTCGTCGATCTGCACCTCGCGAAGAAGGTGCAGACCGCGGTCGCCCGCAACGATCGCAAGCCGATCAAGACCTGGTCGCGCCGGTCGATGATCGTGCCCGAGATGGTGGGACTCACCATCGCCGTGCACAACGGACGCCAGCACGTTCCGGTGCTGATCACCGAGAACATGGTCGGCCACAAGCTGGGCGAGTTCGCGCCGACGCGCACGTTCAAGTCGCACTCGGGCGACAAGAAGGTCGAGTCGGGCGGCTGAAGGCGAGGAGCACGCAATGGAAGTCACAGCGAAGCTGCGCTACGCACGTATCTCGCCGCAGAAGTGCCGTCTGGTGGCCGACGCGGTGCGCGGCATGCCCGTGAACGCCGCGCTCAACACCCTGAAGTTCATGCCGAAGAAGGGCGCGAGGCTCGTCTACAAGGTCCTGTGGTCCGCCATCGCGAACGCGCAGGAGAACAGGGGCCTCGACGTCGACGAGCTGAAGGTGTCGCGCATCTACGTCGACGCGGCGCCCTCCTACAAGCGGTTCGCCGCGCGGGCCAAGGGCCGCGGCACGCGCATCATCAAGCGCAACAGCCACATCACCGTCGCCGTCAGCGACGGCAGGAAGGACTGAGCTCATGGGTCAGAAGGTCAATCCGCTGGGGATCCGGCTCGGCATCACGCGCGACTGGCTGTCGAAGTGGTATGCCGGTAAGAAGCAGTTCCCCGTCAACGTGCACACGGACTTCCGTGTGCGCGAGTTCCTCCGGAACCGGCTGGCGGACGCGTCGGTGAGCCGCATCCAGATCGAGCGCGCTGCGAAGAAGGTGAACATCACCATTCAGACGGCGCGCCCGGGCATCGTGATCGGCAAGAAGGGCGAGGACATCGAGAAGCTGCGCGCGGAAGTCGCGAAGCTCCTCGGCATGGCGGTCGCGGACGTGCGCCTCAACATCGCCGAGATCAGGAAGCCCGAGCTCGATGCGCAGCTCGTGGCCGACAGCATCGCGCAGCAGATCGAGAAGCGCGTGATGTTCCGCCGCGCCATGAAGCGCGCAGTGATGAGCACGATGAGGAGCGGCGCGCTGGGCGTGAAGGTGCGCGTCTCCGGACGCCTGAACGGCGCCGAGATCGCCCGCACGGAGTGGTACCGCGAGGGCCGCATCCCGCTGCACACCTTCCGCGCCGACATCGACTACGGCCTCGCCGAGGCGAAGACCACCTACGGGGTCATCGGCGTCAAGGTGTGGATCTTCAAGGGCGAGATCTTCGACAAGAGCGAGCTGGAGCAGGCCGCCGGCGACGCCGAGAAGGCGGCGGGCGCCGCGCCCGCGGGTGCGCAGCCCGCTCCCGAGCAGGCGACCGCCTGAGGACTGAAGGCGAACGCATATGTTGCAGCCAAAGCGAACCAAGTACCGCAAGCAGTTCAAGGGCCGCAACGGCGGCCTGGCGCTGCGCGGTAACACCGTGTCCTTCGGCGAGTACGGCCTGAAGGCGACCAGCCGCGCGCGCATGACCGCGCGCGAGATCGAGGCGGCGCGGCGCGCGATGGCGCGCTACGTCAAGCGCGGCGGCCAGATCTGGATCCGCGTATTCCCCGACGTGCCCGTCACGAAGAAGCCGCTCGAGGTCCGCATGGGCAGCGGCAAGGGCAACGTCGAGTACTGGGTGGCGCGCGTGCAGCCCGGCAAGGTGCTCTTCGAGATGGAGGGCGTGGACGAGGCGACCGCCCGCGAGGCGTTCCGCCTGGCCGGCTCCAAGCTCTCGGTGTCCACGACGTTCGTGAAACGGCAGGTTCGATAGATGGACGCGAAACAGCTTCGGAGCAAGAGCCTGGCCGAGCTCTCCGACGAGCTGCTCAAGCTCCGCCGGGAGCAGTTCGCGCTGCGCATGCAGCGCGCGACGGGCCAGGCCGTCAAGCCTGATCAGTTCGGGAAGGTGCGCAGGAACATCGCGCGCGTGAAGACGGTGATGCGCGAGCTGCAGCTGCGCGGTACTGAAGGAGAGAACAAGTGAGCGCGGAGAACGCGTCAACGGCCGAGAAGCCGGTCCGCACGCTGACCGGACGCGTCGTCAGCGCGAAGATGCAGAAGACGATCGCCGTCGAGATCGAGCGGCTGGTCAAGCACCCGAAGTACGGCAAGTACATCCGCCGCACGACGAAGCTGCTGGCGCACGACGAGAACGGCGAGTCGCGCGAGGGCGATACGGTGGTGATCGCGCCGTGCCGGCCGCTTTCCCGGCGCAAGGCGTGGCGGCTGGTCCAGGTCGTGGAGCGGGCGTCCCGCTGAAGAAAGGCAGGTAGTTGCGATGATTCAACTGCGCACGTTGCTCAATGCCGCGGACAACAGCGGCGCGCGCACGCTGATGTGCATCAAGGTGCTGGGCGGTACCCGCCGGCGCTATGCGACCGTGGGCGACGTCATCAAGGTGAGCGTCAAGGACGCTATCCCGCGGGGCAAGGTGAAGAAGGGCGAGGTGTACGACGCGGTCGTCGTGCGCACCCGGCGCGGCGTGCGCCGCCCGGACGGCTCGCTGATCCGCTTCGACGGCAACGCGGCCGTGCTGCTGACGAACAAGCTCGAGCCGATCGGCACCCGCATCTTCGGGCCGGTGACGCGCGAGCTGCGCACCCAGCAGTTCATGAAGATCATCTCGCTGGCACCCGAAGTACTGTGAGGAACGAAGCCGGCGGCCGGCGGTCGACGACCGGTCCGGCACCGGGAGAGAAGCGATATGCGCAAGATTCGCAAGGGTGATCAGGTGGTCGTGCTTTCCGGCCGGGACAAGGGCCGGCGCGGCACCGTGATCAGGGTGATCGACGACGAGTACGTCGTCGTCGAGAACGTGAACATGGTGAAGAAGCACCAGCGCCCCAACCCGCAGCTCAACCGGCCGGGCGGCATCATCGAGAAGGAGATGCCCCTGCCGATCTGCAAGGTGGCGATCTGGAATCCGTCGACGAAGAAGGCGGATCGTATCGGCTTCAGGACGCTCGCCGACGGCAAGAAGGTGCGCGTCTTCAAGTCGACGGGCGAGATGCTCGAGACCTGAAGAGACGAGTCTCATGGCCAGGTTGCAACAGTACTACCGCGAGAAGGTCGTCCCGCAGCTCACGAAGGAGCTCGGGCTCAAGAACCCGATGCAGGTTCCCAGGATCACCAAGATCACGGTGAACATGGGCGTCGGGGAGGCCGTCGCGGACCGCAAGGTGATGGACGCGGCGATCGCCGATCTGACCAGGATCACCGGTCAGAAGCCGGTCGTGTGCAAGGCGAAGAAGTCGATCGCCTCGTTCAAGGTGCGTCAGGGCGTGCCCGTCGGCTGCAAGGTGACGCTGCGCGGCGCCCGGATGTACGAGTTTCTCGACCGGCTGATCAACATCGCGATGCCCCGCATCCGCGATTTCCGCGGCGTGTCGCCGCGCTCTTTCGACGGCCGCGGCAACTACAGCCTCGGGGTGAAGGAGCAGATCATCTTCCCGGAGATCCAGTACGACCAGATCGACCAGCTCCGGGGCATGGATATCACGATCACCACGACTGCGCGCGACAACCGCGAGGGCCGCGCGCTGCTCGAGGCTTTCAACTTCCCGTTCCGGAAGTAGAGGAACAGACAGGGCCATGGCCAAGACGAACATGATCGAGCGCGAGAGGCGTCGCGCCAGGATCGTGAAGAAGTACGCGGCGAAGCGCGCGCAGCTCAAGGAGCTGATCCGCAACCCGAAGACCTCCCCCGAGGAGCGGGCTGCCGCGCAGGTGAAGCTGCAGAAGCTTCCCCGCGACGCGAATCCGATCCGCCTGCGCAACCGCTGCCAGATCACGGGGCGCCCGCGCGGCGTGTACCGCAAGTTCGGGCTCGCGCGCACGAAGATCCGCGAGGTCGCGATGCGTGGCGAGATCCCTGGCCTGACCAAGGCGAGCTGGTAAGGACGAGCCGCATATGAGCATGAGCGATCCCATCGCCGATCTGCTGACGCGTATCCGGAACGGCCAGGCCGCCGGCAAGACCGAGGTGAGCGTGGCCAGCTCGAAGCTGAAGACCGCGATCGTCAAGGTCCTGAAGGAGGAGGGCTACATCGCGGACTACCGCGTCGTGCCGGACCGCAACAACAAGCAGACGCTGACCATCGAGCTGAAGTACTTCGAGGGCCGGCCCGTCATCGACCGTCTCGAGCGCGTCAGCCGGCCGGGTCTGCGGATCTATCGCGGCAAGGACGAGCTGCCCAAGGTGCTCGGCGGAATGGGCACGGTCATCGTCTCGACGCCCCGCGGCGTCATGACGGACCGGCAGGCCCGCTCCATCGGCCAGGGCGGCGAGGTGCTCTGCATCGTCGCGTAAGACGGGCGGAGGTTTCTGGATTCACGTACGGGCGCGCGCGAGAGGCGCGCGGCCCCGAGGAAAGTCGGGCGACGGCCCGCGAGGAAGCTGGGCGAAGGCCCATGAAGAGTGGCTCATGAGTAGAGTTGCGAAAGCACCGGTCGAGCTGCCGCCGGGCGTGCAGGTGACCATCACGACCGACGCCGTGACGGTCAAGGGCGCCAAGGGCACCCTGTCGCTGCCGCTCAAGAAGGGCATCTCCGTCGTGCAGGAAGACAAGCACCTGTCGGTGAAGCACGAGGACGGCGACGGCCTGCGCATGCTGGCCGGCTCCACGCGCGCGCACCTGGCAAACATGGTGACGGGGGTCACCAAGGGCTACGAGCGCAAGCTCGAGCTGGTGGGAGTCGGTTTCCGCGCCCAGGTCCAGGGCAAGACCCTGAATCTGACGCTCGGGTTCTCGCATCCCGTGAACTACCCGATTCCCGAGGGCATCACGATCGAGACGCCCAGCCAGACGGAGATCATCGTCAAGGGCATCGACCGGCAGAAGGTCGGACAGGTCGCCGCGGAGATCCGTGGGATCCGCCCGCCCGAGCCGTACAAGGGCAAGGGTGTGCGCTACGCCGATGAGCAGATCACGCTCAAGGAAGGCAAGAAGAAGTAGCGGCCGGGCCGGCGCGCAGCCGGCGGATGCTTAGCGGAGGTTGTTTCGACATGTTGATGGACAAGAAAAAGCGACGGATGCGCCGCGCGCTGAAGACCCGGGCGCGGATCCGTGAGCTCGGGCTGGCGCGCCTCACCGTGCACCGCACGCCGCGCCACATCTACGCCCAGATCACGGACGCCATGGGCAGCCGCGTGCTGGCGGCCGCATCCACGCTGCAGCAGGGCGTGCGCGACGGGCTCAAGAGCACCGGCAACATCGAGGCGGCGAAGGCCGTCGGCCGGGTGATCGCCGAGCGCGCGAAGGCCGCGGGCATCACGAAGGTCGCCTTCGACCGCTCCGGCTTCAAGTACCACGGGCGGGTGAAGGCGCTCGCGGATGCCGCGCGCGAGGCGGGGCTCGAGTTCTAGGCAGGAAGTAAACATGGCGAGAGTGGACAAGGCACAGCCGGCTGACGAGTTCCTCGAGAAGCTCGTCGCGGTGAATCGTACGGCGAAGGTGGTCAAGGGCGGCCGCCAGTTCGGCTTCACCGCCCTCACGGTGGTCGGCGACGGTGCCGGTCGCGTGGGCTTCGGATTCGGCAAGGCGCGCGAAGTGCCTGTGGCCATCTCCAAGGCCATGGCGCAGGCCCGCAAGAACATGATCAACGTCGCCCTGCGCAACGACACGCTGTACTACGCGGTCAAGGGCAAGCACGGCGCGACGCGCGTGTTCATGCAGCCGGCCTCCGAAGGTACGGGCGTGATCGCGGGCGGCGGCATGCGCGCCGTGCTCGAGTGCGCCGGCGTACGCAACGTGCTCGCGAAGAGCTACGGCTCGCGCAACCCGATCAACGTGGTGCGCGCGACGATCAACGCGCTCGCTTCGATGCGCTCGCCCGAGGAGATCGCCGCCAAGCGCGGCAAGACCCTCGAAGAGATCATGGGTTGAGAGCCATGACCTCCGGTAACAACGGCCAGCTCAAGGTCACCCTGGTGAAGAGCCTGCACGGCCAGCTCGCGAACATCGCGGCGAGCGTGCGCGGTCTCGGGCTGCGTAAGCGCCACCAGACCGTCGTCGTGGCGGACACGCCGGAGAACCGCGGCATGATCCGCACGGCCGTGCACCTGCTGAAGGTTGAAAAAGCATGAGACTCAACACACTGAAGCCTGCTCCCGGCTCGAAGCGCCCGCGACTGCGTGTGGGCCGCGGCGCCTCCGCCGGCCAGGGCAAGACATCGGGCCGCGGCGTGAAGGGGCAGCACGCCCGCAAGGGCGGATACCACAAGGTCGGTTTCGAAGGCGGCCAGATGCCGCTGCAGCGCCGGCTGCCGAAGGTGGGCTTCCGCTCGCCGCTCAAGCCGACTCGCGCGGAAGTGCGTCTGCACGAGCTGGCGAAGGTCGAGGGCGAGGTGATCGACCTCGAGGCCCTGAAGAAGGCCGGCGTCGTGCCGGCGCGTACCGAGCGCGCCAAGGTGGTGCTCTCGGGTCAGCTCACGAAGCCCGTGACGCTGAAGGGTGTCGCCGTCACGCGCGGTGCGCGCGCGGCGATCGAGGCGGCGGGCGGCAAGGTGGAAGACTGAGAGAAACAGCTTGGCGAACTCCGTCCTGACCAATCCGGCTGCCGCGCTGAGCGATGCGGCTCGCTTCGGCGAGATCCGCAGCCGTTTCCTGTTCCTCATCGGTGGGCTCATCGTCTACCGCATCGGAACGTTCATCCCGGTGCCGGGCATCAATCCGCGCGAGGTCGCCAGGTTCTTCGAGGATCAGTCGAACACCATCCTCGGCATCGTCAACATGTTCTCGGGCGGCGCGCTCGAGCGGTTGTCGATCTTCGCCATGGGCGTCATGCCGTACATCTCGGCCTCGATCATCATGCAGATGATGTCGATGGTCGTGCCGTCGCTCATGGAGCTGCGCAAGGAGGGTGAGTCGGGACGACGCCGGATCACGCAGTACACCCGCTACGCGACCGTGGTGCTCGCGGCGTTCCAGTCCTTCGCCGCGGCGCTCGCGCTGCAGAAGGGCGGCATGGTGCTCGAAGGCGGGTTGTCGTTTCTGCTGATGGCAACCGTCACCATGACGACGGGTACGATGTTCCTGATGTGGCTCGGCGAGCAGATCACCGAGCGCGGCATCGGCAACGGCATCTCGATGCTGATTCTCGCGGGTATCGTCGCGGGGCTGCCGGGAGCGATCGGCAACACCGCCGAGGCGGTGAGCACCGGAGAGATGTCCGGGCCCTTCGCGCTGTTCCTGATCATGCTCGTGCTCGGCGTGACGGCGTTCGTGGTGTTCGTCGAGCGCGCGCAGCGGCGGATCACGGTGAACTACGCGAAGCGCCAGGTCGGCCGGCGGGTGTATGCCGGGCAGAGCAGCCACCTGCCGTTCAAGCTGAACATGTCGGGCGTGATTCCGCCGATCTTCGCGTCGAGCCTGCTGCTGTTCCCGGCGACGATCGCGAACTTCGCCGGTACGGGCACCGAGGGCGGGTTCGGCAGGGCGCTGCAGAGCATTGCGAACGCGCTCAGCTACGGGCAGCCGCTTCACCTGGTGCTCTACGCGGTGCTGATCATCTTCTTCTGCTTCTTCTACACCGCGCTGGTGTTCAACTCGCGCGATACGGCGGAGAACCTGAAGAAGTCCGGCGCCTTCATCCCGGGGATCCGGCCCGGGCAGCAGACCGGCGAGTACATCGACCGGGTGCTGACCCGTCTGACCCTGTGGGGTGCTCTGTACGTCACGGGCGTGTGTCTGCTGCCGGAGCTGGTGTTCGCGCGCCAGGGGGTGCCCTTCCAGTTCGGGGGCACGTCGCTGCTGATCGTGGTCGTGGTGGTGATGGACTTCATGGCGCAGCTCCAGGCGCACCTGATGTCGCACCACTACCCGGGCCTGCTGAAGAAGGCGAACCTGCTGGGTTACGGCCGGGGCGGCTCGGGCAACTGAGGGACAGGACAGGGGTTTTTCGGGCGGCGCAGGGCGCCGCATGCGGTAAAGGGGCGGTAAGCCCGCGAGGACATCATGAAAGTTCGTCCGTCGGTCAAGAAGATGTGCAAGAACTGCAAGATCGTGCGCCGCCGGCGCGTGGTCTATGTCATCTGCTCGGATGCGCGCCACAAGCAGCGCCAGGGATGACTTGGGCAGGAAATTGCGTAGAATGCCGCGTTTTTTCCGCGGCGTAACGGAACGGGAAGCAACATGGCACGTATCGCCGGCATCAACATCCCGATGAACAAGCACGTGTGGGTGGGCCTCACCCACATCTACGGCGTCGGGCGCACCCGTGCGCTCGAGGCCTGCGCCGCCGCGGGTGTCAATCCGACCACCAAGGTCAAGGATCTGACGGAGGCGGAAGTGGCCGCCATCCGCGCCCAGATCGCGAAGTACGCCGTCGAGGGCGACCTGCGCCGCGAGGTGTCCATGAACATCAAGCGGCTCATGGACCTCGGCACCTATCGCGGACTGCGACATCGCCGCGGACTGCCGGTGCACGGTCAGCGCACCCGTACGAACGCGCGCACGCGCAAGGGCCCGCGCAAGCAGGCGGTGAAGCTCAACGCGCCTCCGGGCAAGGGCTGATGACCTGACTCCGTGACCGGTCGCGGGCCGGGGCGGGGCGTACAGAGGAACACATGGCTGATCAGAAGCAGGGCGGTACGGCCGCCAAGAAGCTGACGAAGAAGGCGCGCAAGAACGTGCTCGATGCGATCGCGCACATTCACGCGTCCTTCAACAACACGATCGTGACGATCACGGACCGGCAGGGCAACACGCTCACGTGGGCGACTGCCGGCGGCTGCGGCTTCCGCGGCTCGCGCAAGAGCACGCCGTTCGCCGCGCAGGTCGCGGCGGAGAAGGCGGGCCGTGCGGCTCAGGAGCACGGCGTCAAGAACATCGAAGTGCGCGTCGCCGGCCCGGGGCCGGGCCGCGAATCGGCGGTACGTGCGCTGAACGGCGTGGGCCTCAAGATCACGAGCATCTCGGACGTCACGCCGATTCCGCACAACGGCTGCCGTCCGCCGAAGAAGCGCAGAGTCTGAAGACCTAAGGTACGGATACATGGCGCGTTACCTCGGACCCAAGTGCAAGCTCGCCCGGCGCGAGGGCACGGACCTCTTCCTCAAGAGCGGCGTCAAGCCGCTCGAGAACAAGTGCAAGTTCACGGTGCCGCCCGGCGGCATCAAGGGCGAGCGCCGCACGCGCCTGTCCGACTACGGCCTGCAGCTGCGTGAGAAGCAGAAGCTGCGCCGCATGTACGGCGTGCTCGAGCGCCAGTTCAGCCGGTACTACGAGGAGGCCTCGCGGCGCTCGGGATCGACCGGCGAGAACCTGCTGAAGCTCCTCGAATGCCGGCTGGACAACGTCGTCTACCGCATGGGCTTCGCGTGCACGCGCGCGGAGGCGCGTCAGCTCGTGAGCCACAAGGCGATCACGGTGAACGATCAGGTCGTCAGCATCCCCTCGTACCAGGTGAAGCCGGGCGACGTGATCCAGGTGCGCGAGAAGGCGCGCAAGCAGCTGCGCATCCAGAGCGCGCTCAACGTCGCGCAGCAGGTCGGCTTCCCCGAGTGGGTGGAAGTGAACGACAAGGAAATGCGCGGGGTGTTCAAGTCGGTGCCGGCGCGGGACGACATCCTGCCCGACATCAACGAGAACCTCGTCGTCGAGCTGTACTCGAAGTAAACGGGGTCGCATCCGCGCGGTGCGCGGCCCGGCGTGCGGTGCGAGCCGTGCCGGGTGGTATTGGAAAGGATCGATTGCTGTTGGCCGCCGGCCATCCCGCCGGCGTCCATCGTTGCGCCGGCGTCGCGCCGGCAAGGTGAGACTGCAATGCAGGGATCTGTCACTGAGTTCTTGAAGCCCCGCGTGGTGAAGGTTCAGCCCGTCGGGCCCCGCCAGGCCCGCGTCGTGATCGAGCCTTTCGAGCGCGGATTCGGCCACACGCTGGGCAACGCGCTGCGGCGCGTGCTGCTCTCGTCGATGCCGGGCAGCGCCATCACCGAAGTCGAGATCGACGGCGTGCTGCACGAGTACACCAGCATCGAGGGCGTGCAGGAGGACGTCGTCGACATCCTGCTCAATCTCAAGCAGGTGGCGATCCGCATGCACACCCGCGACAGCGCGGAGCTGCGCCTGCACAAGAAGGGCCCGGGTCCCGTCACGGCGGGCGACATCCAGGTCGACCACGACATCGAGGTCGTGAACCCCGAGCTGGTCATCGCGAATCTCACCAAGGCCGGCGAGCTCAACATGACGCTGCGCGTGGAGCGTGGCCGCGGTTATCGCCCGGCCGCCGCCCGTGCGGCGTTCGAGGAGCAGACGCGTCCGATCGGCCGCCTGCAGCTCGACGCGTCGTTCTCCCCGGTGCGCCGCGTGACGTACTCCGTCGAGGCTGCGCGCGTGGAGCAGCGCACCGACCTCGACAAGCTGATCATCGACATCGAGACCAACGGCACGATCGACGCCGAAGAGGCGATCCGCCGCGCGGGCAGCATCCTCAAGGACCAGCTCTCCGTGTTCGTCGATCTGCAGGGCGAGGAGGAGGCCGCGACGAAGGTCTCCGAGATGCAGTTCGATCCGATCCTGCTGCGCCCCGTCGACGAGCTCGAGCTCACCGTCCGCAGCGCGAACTGCCTCAAGGCGGAGAACATCCACTACATCGGCGATCTCGTGCAGCGTACGGAAGTGGAGCTGCTGCGCACTCCGAACCTCGGCAAGAAGTCGCTCACCGAGATCAAGGAAGTGCTGCAGAGCCACGGGCTCATGCTCGGCATGCGGCTCGAGGGCTGGCCGCCTCCGGGTCTCAAGCACGACGACGAGCGCGACGTCATCTGACGTCCGCGCGATCCGCTGAACTGATCGACGAAGGATCTGGCCATGCGTCACCATCTCTCCGGGCGCCAGCTCTCGCGCAACAGCTCGCACCGTCGCGCGTTGCTGCGCAACATGAGCGTTTCGCTGCTGCGCCACGAGACCATCCGCACCACGGTTGCAAAGGCGAAGGAGCTGCGCCGGGTCGTGGAGCCCCTCATCACGCTCGCCAAGAACGACACCGAGGCGGGCCGTCGCCTGGCGTTCGCACGTCTGCGTGACGCCGAAGTGGTCGAGAAGCTCTTCACCGACCTCGGCCCGCGCTTCAAGTCGCGTCCGGGCGGCTACACGCGCATCCTGCGCATGATGCCGCGTCCGGGCGATTCGGCGCCGATGGCGCTGATGCAGCTCGTGGAAGGCCCCGCCGCGCAGGCGGCCGCCGAGCCGGAGGCGCCGAAGAAGACCTCTCGCCGCCGCACCAAGGCTGCTCCGGAAGCCGAAGCGGCCGAGGGAGAGGCGAAGCCCCGGCGCTCGCGCAAGAAGGCCGCAGCGGCCTGATCCCGTCGGCGCCCCTCGAGGCGCGATTCATCCGATGAACGTCCAAGGCCCGGCGTCCGCCGGGCCTTGCGCTTTCTGCGCCCCTTCGGGCGAGCGGCAGCCCGTTCGCCTGTCACCCGCCGCCGTGAGCCGCGTTTGGCAAACCTCCCGGGCTTTGCTTAGCCTGCACCGTGAGGAGGCGCGCATCGACGCCTCTCAACCCGTAAGGAGGGACGGATGGGACTCTTGGCAGAATTCAAAGAATTCGCGATGAAGGGGAACGTGATCGATCTTGCGGTCGGTGTCATCATCGGCACCGCCTTCGGCAGGATCGTCAACTCCGTCGTCGAAGACATCATCATGCCGCCGATCGGCCTCATAGTCGGCGGCGTCGACTTCAGGGACCTCGCGGTGGAGCTCGGCACGAACCCCGCCGGCGAGCCCGTGCTCTTCCGCTACGGCCAGTTCATCCAGACGGTCTTCGAGTTCCTGATCATCGCGGCGGCGCTCTTCGCGGTGATCAAGGCGATCAACAGGCTCAAGCGCCAGCCGGAGCCGAAGCCGGCCCCGCCGCCTCCGCCCTCTCAGACGGAAGTGCTGCTCACCGAGATCCGGGATCTGCTCGCAAGACGCTGATTCCCGCCGGTTCGTGTGCGCGCTCCCCGAGTCGAGGAAGAGCGCACACCCGGGACCCGCTGCTCAGGTCACGGGCGGGCTGCCGAGCGCCGCACGGAACGCATCGCGCGTGAGGTTCTCGCAGCCCGTCTTCGTGACGGCGAGGTTGTCCTCGATGCGGATGCCGCCGAACCGGCGGAGCTGCTCGACGCGCGACCAGTTGATCTTCCGTGCGCGCGAATCGGCGCGCGCCTCCTCGAGCAGGGCGTCGATGAAGTAGATGCCCGGCTCCATCGTCACGACGAATCCTTCCTCGAGGATGCGCGTGAGCCTGAGGTACGGATGGCCTTCCGGGCGCGGGATCTCGCCGCCTTCCGGGCTGCGCAGCAGCCCGCCGGCGTCGTGCACCTGCAGGCCGAGCAGGTGGCCGATGCCGTGCGGCAGGAACACCGAAGAGACGCCGGTATCTACCGCCTCCTCCGCATCGCAGGTGACGATGTCCGCCTCGTGCAGGAGCTCCGCCACGTGGCGATGCGCGGAGAGATGCACGTCACGCCAGTCGACGCCAGCCCGCACGACGGCGCACAGCGCCTGCTGCAGCTCGTCCATGCGTCCGATGAGCGCGGTGAACTCGGGATCGGAGAACGCGTGAGTGCGCGTGATGTCGCTCGCGTAGCCCGCGAACTCCGCGCCCGCGTCGATGAGCAGCGAGTGCACCGTGGCCGGCGCGCGGCGTTCCAGCACCTGGTAGTGCAGGATCGCCGCGCCCTCGTTGAGCGCGACGATCGCGTTGTAGGGGAGCTCCTGCTCGCGCAGCCCGCAGCCGCGCAGGAACGCGAGATGAATGTCGAACTCCGACGCCCCGTCGCGGAACGCGCGCGCCGCCGCGAGATGACCCTGAACGCCGATGCGATTCGCCTCGCGCAGGCACTCGAGCTCATAAGGCGTCTTGATCGCACGCTCGTAGTCGAGGCGCGTGAGCAGGGGCTCTGGATTCACCGCAGCCACTCCCCACTGCTCGAGCTCCGCGAAGCGCTCGCCGACGTACGCGACCTTCCCGAGATCCGCCGGCAGTGCCTCCCGCGCCTCGGCGCGCGAGCGGATCGGCCGGATGTCGAAGTGCCGCGTCCAGTACGACCGGGGCACGACGGCGGGCTTGTACCAGTAGTCCGTGGGGCTGAAGAAGAGGAGCAGCGGCTGTCGGCCGGGCTCGAAGTAGACGAAGCACTCCGGGACGTCGGTCACCGGCGCCCACTGTTTGAACGGCGCATGGGCGCGGAACGGGTAGGTCGCATCGTCCCGGAACGCGTAGATCAGCGTCCCCGAGTAGAGCAGCGCCCCGCCATAGCCCTCGCGTTCGAGGGCGGACGCGAACCGCCGGCTCAGCGTGGCAAGGTGCGATTCGAACAGCGCGTCGAGCGACACGGCGGTGTCGGACATCGGGCGGCCTTTCTGCAATAAGTTGAGATCGCGTGATTCTAGACGGCGGAAAAGCGCGCAGCGCGGCCGATCTGTCGCCAAGTGCCGACAGCGCAGGCGTAGCAGTTCACGGCAGGAGTCTCTAGAATTCCTGCTTGCGACAGGAGTCGTCAGACAAACCCGTTTGTTCGAGCTCTCGCGAGCTCTTCGGCTCGAAACGCGATCTCTCTTTTCAACTCTCTCGGGGTAAGGACAATGAATACGAAACTTGCTCTCAGCGCACTTCTCGCGGCGCTCGCTCTGGCCGGCTGCGCCCGCCAGGAGGCAGTCAGCACCGACGCGGCCGCCGAAGCGGCTGCGGAGGCCCAGGAAGCTGCGGGTGAGGCTGCCGACGCTGCGGCCGAAGCTGCGGACGCGGCCACGGAGGCTGCCGGCGAGGCAGCCGAGGCCGCTGGCGAGGCGGCTGCAGAGGCTGCCGAGGCTGCGGAAGCTGCCACCGAGGCGACGACCGAGTAAGCCGCAGCAGTCAAGCGAATCCCGCTTACTGCACAGAGCCTGGATGGCTCGAATACCGGCCCGGGCAGGCGCCTCGAGCGATCTGCCCGGGCCGCGTACTTTCTGCACAGGAGGAAGCGACAGGTGGCCGTGAGCGTCCGCGATGCACGCGCCAGCCGGAGCGACAGGCTCTGGATCGAGAGCGTGTACCGCGACTATCTGGAAGACCTCGCACCGCTCAACACGGGCCTCTTTCCCGTACTCGGCGAGTTCGGTTACCGCGAGCCCGATCAGCTCGCTCGCTGGTTCACCGATCCTCACGCCTTCCCTCTCATCATCAGCAAGGCCGGAGAGCCCGTGGGTTTCGCGATGGTCGCGCGAGGCACGCCCATGCCCGGCCGTCCTCCGGTCGACTACCGCATGGCGGAGTTCTTCATCGCGCGTCCCTTCCGTCGCCGCGGCATCGGGAAGAGCGCCGTGCGGCTGATCTTCGACCGCTTCGCGGGGCGCTGGGAAATCACCGAATACCTGCGCAATCCCGGCGCCGTGAGCTTCTGGCGGCGGGTCGTCTCCGCGTACACGCACGGCCGTTACCAGGAGCGCGTGGTCGACGGCGAAGTGCGGCAGGTGTTCGAATCCGGCCCGCGCAATCACCTGCATCGATAGAACGCATCGCCCGAACGCGTTTGAGCCCCTCCGGGGCGCGAATCTAGGATTCTCCCGGGGTCCGCCGCCGCAACGCAGACACTCGAGACTCCGGCGGACGCTTCGCGAAGAGGGGGAGGTTCGCCATGGCGTTCGACAGGCGGGATTTCATCAAGGGATCGCTGGCGGCAGGCACGCTGCTCTCGGGTGCCGCGGCGGGTGCTGCCGAGCGTGCGCAGAGCGGCGCGCGCCGCCACCGCACGATCGCGGTGGAGGAGAGCTTCAGCATCCCGGAGATCTCGCAGGAGTCCGTGAAGTTCCTCATGAGCCCCGAGGGACGGGAGCAGGGCTGGGAGGCGATGGCGCGCTTCTATGCCGACCAGAGCCGCGAGTGGGGCGAGCGTTCGCTCGATCTCGGCGAGGGTCGGATCGCGGCGATGGACGCGGGCGGAATCGACGTGCAGCTCCTGCTGCTCGGCTCGATGGGCCTGCAGTCCATGGAGGCCGCGCGGGCGACCGAGCTCACCGCGCTCGCGAACGACCGGCTCGCTGAAGCGGTACGCAGGTACCCGCAGCGTTTCGCGGGGCTCACGGCGCTCGCTCCGCAGGACCCCGAGGCCGCGGCTCTCGAGCTCGAGCGCGGGGTGAAGCGCCTCGGCCTCAAGGGCGCGGTCATCAACTCTCATGCTCGCGGCGAGTACCTGGACGACCCGAAGTACCTGCCGATCTTCGAGGCCGCAGCCGCGCTCGACGTGCCGATCTATCTGCATCCCTCGCTCCCTGCGCCGCAGATGGTGCGGCCCTTCCTCGACTACGGCCTGATCGGTCCCATGTGGGGCTATGCCGCGGAGACCGCGGTGCACGCGCTGCGGCTCATCCTCTGCGGTCTGTTCGACCGCTTCCCGCGGCTCACGATCGTGCTCGGGCACCTCGGGGAAGGCATTCCCTACTTCCTCACGCGCATCGATACGCAGCACCTCAACACGCAGGCGCAGCGCACGCCGAAGCTGAAGCGTCTGCCGAGCGAGTATTTCCGCGACAATTTCTACGTCACGACGAGCGGCATGAATGCCTCGCCCGCCGTGATGTTCTGTCACCAAGTGCTGGGCGCCGATCGCATGATGCTCGCGATCGACTACCCGTACGAGCCGCTCGAGGAAGAGATGCGCGCGTTCGAGCGCCAGCCGCTGCCGGAAGCGGATCGGGCGAAGATCTGTCACCTCAACGCCGAGCGCGTCTTCCGCCTCGGCGACGGGAGTACCGGGAAATGAAACTGGCTTCGCTCCGCGACGGCACGCGTGACGGCGAGCTGATCGTCGTCTCGCGCGATCTCACACGGGCCGTCACCGCGACGTCCGTAGCGCCTTCGCTTCAGGCGGCGCTCGAGAACTGGGCGAGCGCGGCACCGCGCCTGCGCAAGCTGTACGACGAGCTCAATGCGGGCAGGGCGGCGGGCGCGTTCACGCTCGACGTGCGCCGGCTCGCGGCGCCGCTGCCGCGCGCGTATCAGTGGCTCGACGCATCGGCGTTCACGAGTCACGGCGATCTGATGCAGAAGGCCTTCGGCCACGAGCCGCTGCCCGACAGGGATACCGTCCCGCTCATGTATCAGGGCGGCTCGGACGACTTCCTCGGGCCCTGCGACGATGTGCCGCTGCCGAGCGAAGAGGACGGCATCGACTTCGAAGGGGAAGTGGCCGTCGTCGTCGACGACGTGCCCATGGGTACGCCGGCCGGGCGCGCGGGCGAGCACATCAAGCTGCTGATGCTCGTGAACGACGTCAGTCTGCGCGCGTTCGCGCCGCGCGAGATGAAGACGGGATTCGGTTTCCTGCAGGCGAAGCCCGCATCGAGCTTCTCGCCCGTGGCCGTCACGCCGGACGAGCTCGGCGATGCGTGGCGGGACTTTCGCGTCCATCTGCCGCTCCACGTGCACTGGAACGGCAGGTGGTTCGGGAGTCCGAATGCCGGGATGATGACCTTCGGATTCCACCAGCTCATCGCGCACGCGGCGCGCACGAGGAATCTGCGCGCCGGGACGATCATCGGCTCGGGCACGGTGTCGAATCCCGATTACCGGACGGTCGGTTCGGCCTGCATTGCCGAGCTGCGCGGAATAGAGATCGTCGATTCCGGGCAGCCGCGCACGCCCTACATGAGATTCGGCGATACCGTGCGCATCGAGATGCGCGACGCTCAGGGGCGTTCGATCTTCGGCGCCATCGATCAGAAGATCGTGCGCGCGCCTCTGCCGCGTGGCGAGTCGTGACGGCGCCGGCATCACGAGGTGACTTCGTCCGCGAGCTGCGTGACGGCGGCGGTGTGCTGCTCGGATCGCTGCTCGGCGTGGGCGTCGGTGTCTCGGGCCTGCTGTTCTACACGAGCGGGATCTTCGTCGCCGATCTGGCGAAGACGATCGGTCTCACGCGCACGCAGTTCGGTCTCGCTTCACTCTGCGCGACGACGGCGGTCGCGATCGCGAATCCCCTCGTCGGGTGGCTCGTCGACCGCTTCGGCGTGCGACGGCCCGCGGCGTTCGGTCTGGTGTCGCTCGCCATCGGCTTCTTCGCCCTCGGCGCGCTCACCGAATCCGTCGCAGCCTACGTGGCGCTCCAGACCGTCACGGCCTTCTTCGCCGCCGCCTCGGGGCCGATCGCATACAACAAGGCGATCAGCGCCTGGTTCGAGCGCCACCGCGGCGCCGCGCTCGGCATCACGATGACCGGTATCGGACTTGCGGCCGCCATCGTGCCGCCGCTGCTCGCGCGCACGATCGCCGGGCACGGATGGCGCACGGGATACTACGTGCTCGGGGCCGTCGCGCTCGTCGGCCTCGTGCCGTTGCTCGCTCTGGTCCGTCTGCCGCCGTCGTACCGGAGCTCATCGCCTGCGGCGGCCGGTGGCGATCCTGCCGTCCCGGACTTTCATCGCAGTTCCGTGTTCTGGATGCTGATGGCGGCGTTTACCACGCTCGCGGTCGGATTCGCGGGTCTGCTGCAGCACTTCGTACCGATGCTGACCGATCTCGGCGTCGAGCCCGTACGCGCCGGCAGCCTCGCAGGCGTGATCGGCGTCGCCGTGATCGTGAGTCGCATCGTCGTGGGACTGCTGGTCGACCGGTTCTTCGCGCCCCGTGTGGCGGTCGGTACGTGCCTCCTGTGCATCGCTGGCTGCGCGGTGCTGCTCGTCTACGGAGCGCCGGGCGCCGTGTTCGCAGCGATAGCGCTCGGCGCGGCGATGGGTGCGGAGATCGATCTCATCGGTTTCCTCGTCGCGCGCTACTTCGGTCTCCGGGCATTCGGGCGGGCGTACGGCTGGCAGTATGCGGCATTCATCGTGGCGGGAGGCGTGAGCCCGCTCTGGATGGGCATTCTGTTCGATCGCACGGGTACCTATCGCAGCTCGCTCCCGGCCTGCATGGTCATCCTGAGCTTCGCGGCGCTTCTGTTCCTGCGGCTGCCGGGCTACGCGCCGGCGGGGACCGGTGTTGCGCCGGCGCTGCATCGGGCGCGGCGATGAATGGAATCGCGTGAATCGATTTTGCCCGCGTACGGACCCCTCCTATTCTTGGGCGACTCGGCTGCGCGGATGCGCCGGATGAGTGCGCAACACCTGCGGGCCCTGCATCGGTCCAGACGACTTGGGGGGAGGCTGAAATGAAGGCATCGGATGTGTTGTCCACTTCTGCCGTGATTCTGGGTCTGCTGCATGCGGCGCCGGTCATCGCGCAGGAGGCACCGGGCGAGCGCACGGAAGACCAGGAGGTCGTCACGCTCGGCGAGATTGTGGTGACGGCGCAACGCGTCGAGGAGAACGTGCAGCGCACTCCGGTCGCCGTGGCCGTCATCGACCCCGATGCCCTGATCCGGTCGGGTGTCTCGCGCCCGGACCAGCTCACGAACCTGGTTCCGGCATTCGTCGGCCAGGAAGCCGGCGGCCCTTATCAGACCTACTTCGTGCGGGGCGTCGGCAACTTCACCGCGAATCCCTACAGCGATCCGGCGATCGCCTTCAACGCCGACGGCGTCTACATCGGTCGACCTTCCTCGAGCAGCGGGTTCTTCTACGATCTGTCCCGCGTCGAGGTGCTCAAAGGGCCCCAGGGCACGCTCTATGGCCGCAACGCGACCGGTGGCGCGGTCAACGTGATTCCCGCCCGCCCGGTGCTCGGCGAAAACTCCGCCGAGCTCGTCGCGGGCTTCGGCAACTTCTCCGCCATCGAGGCGCAGGGCGCGGTGAACGTCGCGCTCGGTGACCGCTCGGCGCTGCGCTTCGCGGCCAACATCATGCAGCACGACGGCTATCTGTCGGACGGCACCGCCGAGCAGGACGACTGGGGCGCACGTCTCCAGTATCTCGTCGAGCCGACGGACTCGCTCTCCATCCGGCTCGCGGCCGACTACTCGGAGCAGAACGGCGCAGGCCCGGGCGCCTACCTCGTCGGCACTTTCGCCTTCGCGGGGCCTGCCGGCTACGTGCTCACGCCCGCTCCCGGAGTCACGGACAAGATCGGTCTGCACTCGCCGCAGACGGACGCAGTGCTGAGCAGCGTATTCAATTCGCAGGCCGGACGCGTGCTGGAGCCGCTCGGGACCTTCCCGTTCAACGACAACCAGTACTGGGGCGTGCTCGCCGAGCTCGAGTGGAGCACGGATGCGGGAACGCTGACGGTGCTTCCAGCATATCGCGAGGCCGAGCTCGATTTCCTGTTCACGGCACCTGCCTTCCGGGGCGGCCGCACGGTCGAGCAGGACGAGCAGTTCAGCATCGAGGCGCGCTGGGCGGGCAAGGCCGGCGACCGTGTCGACTATCTGGTCGGCGCCTACTACTTCGACGAGTCGGTCGAGGCTGCGGCTCAGTTCGCGCAGCTGGTCCTCTCGCCCTACCAGACTCTCGTCACCGATACCGAATCCACCGCCGTGTTCGGCAAGGTCACTTTCTCCCTGACGGACACGCTGCGTCTGACGGCCGCCGGCCGCTACACCGAGGACAAGAAGCGCTTCGACGGCGTCAGCGAAACCCACCTGCTCTTCTGCGGCAATCCGGCGCCCCCCCAGGACTTCTGTCCGGACGTGCCGCTCATGCCGTTCTTCGAGACGGCGGAAGAGCTGCGCGCGTTCTACGCGAGCAACGGCATACCGGTCACCCCGGTGCCGCTCTACGTGCTGCCCGGATTCGTCGACGGTACGCCGTTCGTGCTCAACGCGCCGATTCCGATCAACTCGAAGCTCGACAACGACAAGTTCACGTACCGCGCGGCTCTCGAATGGGACGTGGCTCCCCGTTCGCTCCTCTACCTGAGCTACGAGACGGGTTACAGATCCGGCGGCTTCTCCTTCGCGCGCGGGCTCGAGACCTATCTGCCCGAGGAGATCAAGGCGACCACCCTCGGCAGCAAGAACCGTTTCTTCGACAACCGCCTGCAGCTCAACGTGGAGCTCTTCCGCTGGAAGTACACGGACCAGCAGTACAGTCAGTTCGGCTACGACCGCGGCAATCCGCCGGCGACCGTGTTCGTCACCCGGAACATCGGCAACAGCACCAACCAGGGTATCGACATCGAGATGCAGTGGCTCGCGACGCCGAACACGCTGATCGGTACGACGCTGCAGTACCTCGATGCGGAGTACGACAGCTTCGTCTACCTCACGCCGAACCAGGGACTGCCGCCGAACACCGCGTGCGCGTTCTCGCCGACGACGGAGAACGGCCTCAACGAGTGGCGCGTCGACTGCTCGGGCCGCGAAGCTTTCAATGCGCCCGAATGGTCGTTCAACGCGAGCATCCAGCAGACGATTCCGCTCGGCGACAACCGGATCGTCCTGCAGGCGAGCACGCGCTTCCGTGACGACATGTGGGTGGCGCCCGACTATCAGCCGTGGGCGCTGTCGAAGTCCGACTGGCAGTCGAACCTGGCCGTGACGTTCGATCACGCCGACGGAAACTGGTTCGTCACGGGCTTCGTCAACAACATCGAGGACAACCGGCGCATCACCTACATCAGCACGACGCCGTCCGTGAGTGCCGTTACCGCCATGTTCTCCGCGCCTCGCACCTACGGGCTGCGCGTGGGATTCAGGTTCTGATCGACCCGATCGCGCGCCCGGTTCATAGTGACGCCGTCGCCCGGGGAGCGGTCCCGGGCAACGGGGTCGCGAGGTGAGCGTGATGGACAGCAGGGTCGAAGCGGTTCTTGCGGAGTACCACGAGCGCGGCACGCGCGAAGAGCGGCTCTTCAGCGAGCTGCCTGCCGAGGAGGCGATGCGCCGGCGGGACGAATTCCTGCTCTGCGTCGGCCCGGACACCGGCGCGCTCCTCGGCCTGCTGGTGAAGGGGTGCGGCGCGCGCACGATTCTGGAGATCGGAACCTCTTACGGCTACTCCACCGTCTGGCTCGCGGAGGCCGCGCGCCAGACGGGCGGAACGGTGATCACCCTCGAGCTCGACGCCCGGAAGGTCGAGTACGCCCGCGATGCGCTGCGCCGGGCGGGGCTCGAATCGCAGGTGGACTTCCGCGTCGGCGATGCGCTCGAGCTCCTGCCGCGGATGTCCGGACCCGTGGACTTCGTGCTGCTCGATCTGTGGAAGGATCTGTACGTGCCCTGCTTCGATCTCTTTCACCCGAAGCTTCCCGAGGGTGCGATCGTTGTGGCCGACAACATGCTCGAACCGGAAATCGCGCGTCCCGCGGCCGAGAAGTATCGCGCGCACCTCCGTGCAACCGGCCGGTACGACTCGGTGCTCCTGCCCGTCGGCAGCGGCGTCGAGGTGAGCCGGCGGATCGCACGGTAGGCGCCCGGCGGTTTCCGGAAGGAGAACGGGATGGCGCGCCGATTCGTCGACCTTTCCATCTATCTCGAGAACGACGTCCTCTCCGACCCGCCGCCGCTCGCGCCGCGCATCGAATACCAGACGCACAAGGACACGATCCCCGAGTTCCTGCAGATGCTGCCGGGCGTGAAGGCCGAGGATTTCCCGGACGGCGAGGCGGCCGCGGCCGAGTGGGTCCGTCTCACCACTCACAATGGCACGCACCTCGATGCGCCCTGGCATTACCACTCGACCATGAACAGGGGCGAGCGCGCGATGACGATCGACGAGGTGCCGCTCGAGTGGTGCTTCCAGCCGGGTGTGAAGCTCGACTTCCGCCACTTTCCCGACGGCTACGTCTGCACCGCGAAGGACGTGGAAGCCGAGCTCGAGCGTATCGGTCACGAGCTCAAGCCTCTCGAGATCGTCGTGATCAACACGCGGGCCGGCTCACGCTACGGGCATCCCGATTACGTGAACTCGGGCTGCGGAATGGGCTATGAGGCCACGATGTACCTGCTGGAGCGCGGCGTGCGCGTCACCGGCACGGATGCATGGAGCTGGGATGCCCCATTCTCGTACACGGCGAAGCGCGTGCAGGAAACCGGCGACAAGCGTCTCATCTGGGAAGGACACAAGGCGGGCCGCGACATCGGCTACTGCCACCTCGAGAAGCTCCACAATCTCGAGGCGCTGCCGCCGGACGGGTTCTACATCTGCTGTTTCCCGCACAAGATCCGGGGCGCTTCGGCCGGGTGGACCCGGGCGGTCGCCATCTTCGACGACGCGCTCATGTCGTCGCGGGGTTGAGTCGCGCCGCGTCCTGCCATCGATGCGGCTAATTCCTCGAAGCGGGAAAATCGATTTCCGCCCGGTCGCGCCCTGCGCTACCTTGGGGTCGCGCGGACAGCGCGGAATCTCCATCTGACTTCAACCGAACCGACTTCGTGAGCAGGACCACTCCTTTCAGCCTCGGAACCTTCTCGATCGCCGGCGCCCGGCCCTTCGCAGGCCTCGTCGTCGAGGGGCGCGTGATCGCGCTCGAAGGCGCGGCGGATCTGCTGCGACGCTGGAATCTCGTGCTCACGGGAGCGGACTCGGTGCTCGCGCTCCTCGAGGACTGGGAGCGCAACTTCCCCGTCCTGCAGCGCATCGCGGATGCGCTCACCGCGGGTGAGGCGCCGGAGCTCGCGCGCGCGAGCGTCCCGGTCGAGTCGCTCACCGTCCACGCTCCCGTGCATCTGCCGCGGCAGATCTTCTGCTCGGGCGCCAACTACAAGAAGCACGTCGTGCAGATCATCGTGGCGCAGAGCACGGAGGAGACGAAGCACATGAGCCGCGAGGAGCGGCTCGCGTACGGCACGCGCAAGATGGAAGAGCGCGCAGCGAGCGGCACGCCCTTCTTCTTCGTGAAGCCGCAGTCCACGGTGATCGGCCCCTTCGATCCCATCGAGCTGCCCGCGGATTCGACCCAGCCGGACTGGGAGCTCGAGCTCGGGGTGATCATCGGCCGGCGCGCGCGGCGCGTTTCGCGTGCCGAGGCGCTCGACTACGTGGCCGGATACGTCGTGGTGAACGACATCACTCTGCGCGAGCGCGTCATGCGCCGTCCCGGCGACGCGCGCGAGATGGGCATGGACTGGGTGGCCAGCAAGGGCGCGCCGACGTTCCTGCCGATGGGCCCCTGGCTCGTGCCGGCGCCCTTCGTGGGCGATCCACAGCGCCTGCAGATCACGCTGAAGCTGAACGGCGAGGTCATGCAGGACGAATCCACCGCCGACATGGTCTTCGACGTGGCGCGTCTCATCGAGGCGCTGTCTCAGCACTGCGTGCTGCTGCCGGGCGATCTGATCTGCACCGGTTCTCCGGCCGGAAACGGCGTGCACTACGGACGCTTCCTGAAGCCCGGAGACGTCGTCGAGGGCAGCATCACGGGCCTCCTCGGCACGCAGCGCAATCTGTGCATCGCGGAGAGGCGCTGAGACGGACGCGGGACGGGATCGCCATGACCACGCACGTGCATTTCGTCGGCAGCATCGGTCTCGATACCACCGAGGAGGTATTCGAGGCGATCGGCGCGACCGTGAGGCCGTACATCAAGCGCTGTCCGGACGGTGAAGTCGGCGGCCGGCGGCTCTGGATCAGCTGGCAGTGGCCCCTCCTGCGCGCGACCGCGTTTCTCGTGCCCGACGAATCGCGGCGGCTGGGCGAAGGCACCGGTCTGTCTCCGCTGCGCCTCAGAGCGGGGATGAAGGCGGAGGACATCCATTTCGGTGAGCTCGGCTACGCGCGCGAGGCGCGCACGTCGTATCAGGATTTCCTGCGCGCCCGCGAGCGCGGCACGCTGCCGCGCGAGGTGCGCTTCCAGGTGTGTCTGCCGACGCCCATCGCGGTGATCGGCGCTTTCGTCGTGCCGGAGCACATTCCGCAGGTGCTGCCCGCGTACGAGCAGGCGATGATCCGCGAGGTCGGGCGGATCTGCGCGGCCATCCCGCACCGCGACCTCGCGCTGCAGTGGGACGTCTGCATCGAGATGATCCAGTGGGACGGCCGCGTGCCGTACATGCCGCCGCCGCCGGACATGGAGCGCGTGTTCGCGGGGCAGTTCTCACGGCTCACGGCTGCGGTGCCATCGGACGTCGAGCTCGGCTTCCACCTCTGCTACGGCGATCTCGACGCGAAGCACTTCGTCGAGCCGCAGAGCCTCGCCAAGGCGGTGGAGCTGGCCAATCTCATCATCGCGAATTCGAAGCATGCGGTGACGTGGATCCACATGCCCGTGCCCGCGAACCGCGACGACGATGCGTATTTCGCACCGCTCGAGGACCTCAGGCGCGGGCCGGACACGGAGCTCTATCTCGGGCTCGTCCACGCGAGTGACGGCGTGGAAGGGACGCTGCGGCGCATGCGGACGGCGAGCAGGTACGCCGGGAAGTTCGGTATCGCGACCGAATGCGGCATGGGAAGGGCGCGTACGCCGGAGATGGCTCGCGAGCTGATGCGGGTTCACGCCGGCGCCGCGAGTGCATTTTCAGGTTGACGGAGGCGTGCAGTGTCACGCGTGAACGAGATTCGCTATGTGGGCTACGGCGTCGAGGACTTCGACGCCGAGCGGAAGTTCTACGGAGAGATCTGGGGCCTGCGCGAGGTCGCGTGCGACAACGGGCTCGCGTACTTCGCCGCGGAAGGCACTCCCGAGAAGTACGTCGTCCGGCTGCGCCGTGCGGACGTTCGGCGCGTCGACGTGATCGCGTGGGCCGCCGCGAGCCGTGCGGACGTCGACGCGCTGTTCGAGAAGGTGAAGGCGGCAGGCAGCCCCATCGTGGCCGAGCCGCATGCGCTGGATTCTCCCGGTGGCGGCTACGGCTTCCGCTTCTTCGATCCGGACGGGCACACGATCGAGATCTCGAGCGACGTCGAGCGCGGCCCCGTGCGCGAGGTCGGGCCCAAGGAAGGCATTCCGGTGCGCATCAGTCACGTGGTGCTGCACTCGCCCGACCATCACCGCATGGTGAAGTACTACACCGAGGTGCTCGGCTTCAGGGTGAGCGACTGGCTCGGCGACTTCATGTGCTTCCTGCGCTGCAATGAGTGGCATCACCGGCTCGCTCTCCTGCCGGGCCCGCCGTGCCTCAATCACGTCGCCTACGACGTGCCGAGCATCGATGCGCTGATGCGCGGCATCGCGCGCCTCAAGAAAATGCAGGTCCAGTTGTGCTGGGGGCCGGGCCGGCACACGGCCGGCAACAACACGTTCTCGTACTTCGCGACGCCTTCGAAGTTCGCGGTCGAGTACACCTCGGATCTCGAGCGCGTGGACGAGGCGACGTGGCAGCCGACGGTCTACGATCCGAAGCCGGACATCATGGACCAGTGGGGCTCGGGCATCGGCGGACCGCACGCGATGCCGCGTCCCGAGGCCGACAAGGGATTGCATCAGGCGCCGCCCGTCTGAACCCGGGCGGCCGGTCGAGCCGCTCCGCGGGGTCTGCCCGGAGCGGCGCTCCGGGCGCTGCAGGCCGTCAGGCCGAGCCCACCTGGTTCGCCGCGTCCTGCAGCACCTTGCGGAACCACACCGTTCCCGGATCCGCATCGAAATAGCGGTGCCACTGCACCGCCTCGGTCACGCGCGGCAGCTCGAAGGGGGGCTCAATCACACGCAGCGGCAGATAGCGGGCGTAGAACCGGGCCAGCCGGCGGTGCACCGTGGCGATACGACGCGTGCCGACGACACATTGCGGAATCGCGTTGAAGCTCAGGGCCACGACCTCGATGCGTCGTGCGATGCCGCGCCGGGTGAGGAACCACTCGTCGATCGCCTGCGCGCGTCCGCGGCTGAACTGCTGCACGACGTGGCCCATCTCGAGGTACTGCTCGGTCGTGATGGAATCGCCGACCAGCGGGTTGTCCTTCCACACGATGCACGCGTAGTCGTCCTCGAACAGCACCTCGCGCGGATGACCTTCGGCGAGGTACTCCTGCGGCATGATGAGGAAGTCGATGTCGCCGCGCTCGAGGTACTCGGTCGGCTGCTCGGTGAGGTTGTTCGAGAGCACTTCCACGCGCACGCCGGGCGCGAGGCGCTCGAGGCGCGGCAGCACCTCGGTCATGAGCACCGTCGAGCAGTAATCGGACATCATCAGCGAGAACTTGCGCGTCGACGTCGCCGGATCGAAACCGGGCTTGGTTTCGACGGTCGCCTTGATCTTGAGCAGGATCTCCCGCACCTGCGGCGCGAGAGTCTCCGCGAGCGGCGTCGGCACCATGCGCCGGCCCATCTGCACGAGCAGCTCGTCACCGAAGTACTCGCGCAGCCGGGCGAGCGCGCCGCTCATCGCCGACTGAGTGAGGAATACGCGCTTGCCGGCCTCGGTGATGTTGCGCTCCGTGAGGAGCGCATCGAGTGCGACAAGCAGATTCAGATCGAGGTGACGATAGTGCATCACGTCGCTCCGGCGATCGGTGACCCCCCAAGTGTAGTTCGAAACGGGCGCCGCGGCGGGCGTTGCCCCACCGCGCGGAAGCGCTCAGAAGGCGAGGCCCAGCAGCCGCACGGCGTTCCCGCCGAGGATCTTCTCGCGGTCCTCATCCGGCAGGTGCGCGAGGAATCCCACCGGATCGGGTTCGGCCATGTCGAAGGGGTAGTCGCTTCCGGCGAGCAGGTGATCCGCGCCGTAGGTCTGCACCAGAAAGTCGAGGTGCCTGCGGTCGTACACCACGGTGTCGAAATACAGCCGGCGCAGGTACTCGCTCGGCGGGCGAGTGATGTGCTGCCGGCAGTCGCTGCGCGCACGCCAGGCGTGATCCAGCCGACCCCAGTACGACGGCAGGAAACCTCCACCGTGAGCGACGCAGAGCTTGAGCCCCGGGTGCGCGTCGAGCACGCCGCCGAAGATCAGGTGCGCGACCGCGATGGCGGATTCGAGCGGATTGCCGATCAGGTTGTTGAGATAGTGCTCGGAGAGGCGCTGGCCGTGCGTGAAGCCGAGCGGATGGAGGAAGAGCAGCACGCCCATCTCTTCCGCCGCCGCGAAGAACGGACGGAACGTGCTCTCCGCGAGCTCCCGTCCGGCGACGTTGGAGGAGATCTCGATGCCGCGCAGTCCGAGCTCGTTCACGCACCGCTTCATCTCGGCGATCGCGAGCTCCGGCGCCTGCAGCGGCACGGTCCCCATCCCGACGAACCGTTCCGGATGGCGCGCGACGGCCGCCGCGATGCCGTCGTTGACGATGCGGGAGGCCTCGCGCCCGAGATCAGGTTCCGCGAAGTAGTAGAACTGCGTGGGCAGCGGCGAGATGACCTGCACGTCGATGCCGAGCAGGTCCATGTCGGCGAGACGCTCGTCGATCACGTCGAGCTTGCGGCCGATCTGTCTGAACTGCTGGCGATTGGCTTCCTCCGTGGCCGGGGAGCTGAACGTGTGGATGGAAACCTGACCGGCCATGTGGGGACGCATCAGCTCGTCGGCGGCGGGAACGCCGAGATGGCAGTGGATGTCGACGACGACGGTCCTGCCGTTGCGCTTCGCCGTCTGCAGCCCCGTACCGCCTCGCGGCTCGGCCCCTGCAGGGACGCACTTGAAGAGTCGACTCATGTGCACGGAACCTCGTCTGTGGCTCGCAGGCAGCTCCAGAGAAACCGGGCGCGGCGCACGGCCGCGGAGGGGGCGATTCTCCGTGTGAAAGGCGTCCCGACGGAAATGACTCGTGCCGGTAGCTCGCATCGGCCCCGCCGATGGATCGCACGGCTTACGGCGATGGAAGAGCGGCGTCGGCTGCCGGAATGCCGCGTTCAGCGGGGGCGATGCGCTCGGTGAGTGCGCGGAGTTCCCGCCGCACAGGCGCCGCAGCCGTGCGTCAGCTCTTCCTGGAGCTTGCGCCGCACGCGTCCCAGAAGGCCCGTCCCGTGCCGCGCCTGCGGGGAGAGGCGGTCGATGAGCCTGAGCCGCTGCCGCACCGGCAGCAGCCGCCAGATGCTGAACGACGCCGCCGCAGCGACGATCACCGCGACGACGACGATCTCGAGCAGCTCCATGATGATCACCCCGCGCCCAGCAGGACCGCCGCGCGGTACGTCACGAACGACGCCAGATAGGCGAGCGCGAACAGGTAGGCGGCCATGATGAGCGGATAGCGCCAGGCATTCGTCTCACGCCGCACGACCGCCAGGGTGGACAGACACTGTGGCGCGAAGACGTACCACGCGAGGAGCGACAGCCCCGTCGCCAGCGTCCAGTCGTTCGCGATGAGCGGCGCGAGCGCACCGCTCACGTCCTCGTCCGTGCCCGACATCGCGTACACCGTCCCGAGCGCCGCGACGGCGACCTCGCGCGCGGCAAGTCCCGGCACGAGCGCGATGGAGATCTGCCAGTTGAAGCCGACCGGCGCGAACAGGACCTCGAGCGCGCGCCCGAGCATTCCCGCGAAGCTGTACTGGATGGCCGGCCCCGTCGCATCCGGCGGCGGCGCCGGGAAGCTCGCGAGGAACCACAGCACGATCATCAGCGAGAGGATGATCGTGCCGACACGCGAGAGGAATATGCGCGCCCGCTCCCAGAGGCCGATCAGGAGGTTCTGCAGGTTGGGCCACCTGTACTCGGGCAGCTCGAGGAGCAGCGGCGTGTACTCGCCGCGCATGGTCGTGCGCTTGAGCACGAAGGCCACGAGCATGGCGCCGATCACACCGGAGCAGTACAGGGCGAAGAGCACCAGCCCCTGCAGATTGAAGATGCCCACCGACTCGCGCGGAATGAACGCACCGATGAGGAGCGCATAGACGGGCAGACGCGCCGAGCAGGTCATGAGCGGCGCGATCATGATGGTGGCGATGCGATCGCGCTCCGACGGAATGGTGCGCGTCGCCATGATGCCGGGAACGGCGCACGCGAAGCTCGAGAGCAGCGGAATGAACGCGCGTCCGGAGAGGCCGACCTTGCCCATGAGCCGGTCGAGCAGGAAGGCCGCGCGCGGCAGGTAGCCCGAGTCCTCGAGCGCGAGGATGAACAGGAACAGGATCAGGATCTGCGGCAGGAACACGAGCACGCTGCCGACGCCCGCGATGATGCCGTCGAGCAGGAGGCTGCGCAGAAGCCCATCGGGCATCGCGCCGCCGATCCATTCGCCGAGAGCCGCGACGCCGGCATCGATGGCGTCCATCGGAGCGGCGGCCCAGCTGAACACCGCCTGGAACATCAGGAACAGCACGATCGCGAGCAGGATCGGACCGCTCACGGGATTCAGCACGAGCGCATCGAGCTTCGCGAGGAACGCGACGCGCGGCGGCACGCGGTAGCCGATCTCCTCGAGGATGCGGCGCACTTCGCGCTGCATGGCCTCGATCTCGGACGGCGTCGGCGGCTTGAGGTCCACCGTGCGCGGTGCCTGCTGCGCGTGCTCGGGATGGAAACGGTCTATCGCTTCCACGAGCTCGCGCTCGCCGCCCGCGCGCACCGCGACCGTCTCGATCACGGGTACGCCGAGCGCGCGCTCGAGCGCCGCGCGGTCGACGCGGTAGCCGCGCTCGCGGGCGATGTCGCTCATGTTGAGCGCGACGATCATCGGCCGGCCGATGCGCTTGAGCTCGAGGACGAGGCGGAGGTTGAGCCGCAGGTTCGTCGCGTCGACCACACAGACGAGCAGGTCCGGCGGCGGCTCGGTCGCATGGCGGCCGAGCACCACGTCGCGGGCGATGGCCTCGTCGAGCGTCGCCGCGTCCAGGCTGTAGGCGCCCGGCAGGTCGAGGACGCGGTACGTCCTGCCCGTGTGCGGACCGACGAAGCGGCCTTCCTTGCGTTCGACGGTGACCCCGGGGTAGTTCGCGACCTTCTGGCGGCTGCCCGTCAGGCGGTTGAAGAGCGCAGTCTTGCCGCAGTTCGGCACGCCGATGAGCGAGACGCTCAGGCCGGATGCGGCGGCGGGCGCGTTCATGACCCTTTCTTCAGGTGAGCTCGACCCAGACCGTTTCCGCCTCCCGGCGCCTCAGCGCGAGCGTCGTCTGTCCGACCCTGACCACGAAGGGATCGCGGCCGGGCCGCGTTTCGGCAAGGATCTCGATCTGCTCACCGTTCACGAAGCCGAGCTCCATGAGGCGCCGCTCGAGCGGGCTCACGGTCCCCGAGAGCGACCCGACTCGCACCACGACTCCGCGCGCGCCGGGGTGCAGCGTGCTGAGGCTGACGGCCTCGGCGGGGAGAGGAGTCGTAAGTGAAGGAACGGCAACGGCATTCATGCCCGGAGTATCGTTGAGAACGGTTCGCATTTGCAACTAGCGCCCGGCTTCCTGGGACACCCGTACCGTCCGGGCCTGAAGCAGCAGGGGCCGGAGGTACCGTCCGGTGTAGGAACGCTCGTTCTCGGCCACTTCCTCCGGGGTGCCGCAGGCGATGATCTCGCCTCCGCCGCTGCCCCCTTCGGGCCCGAGGTCGATCAGCCAGTCCGCCGTCTTGATGACGTCGAGGTTGTGCTCGATCACGACGATCGTGTTGCCCTCGTCGCGCAGCCGGTGCAGCACGTCGAGGAGCTGCGCCACGTCGTGGAAGTGCAGGCCCGTGGTGGGCTCGTCGAGGATGTAGAGCGTGCGGCCGGTCGAGCGCTTCGCGAGCTCGCGGGCGAGCTTCACGCGCTGCGCCTCGCCGCCCGAGAGCGTCGTCGCGTTCTGCCCGAGGCGGATGTAGGAGAGCCCCACGTCGACGAGGGTCTGGAGCTTGCCCGCGACCGCCGGCACGTTCTGGAAGAAGCGCAGCGCCTCCTCCACGGTCATCTCGAGCACCTCGTGGATGTTCTTGCCGCGGTAGCGGATCTCGAGCGTCTCGCGGTTGTAGCGCTGCCCCCGGCACACGTCGCACGGCACGTAGACGTCGGGCAGGAAGTGCATCTCCACCTTGATGAGCCCGTCGCCCTGGCACGCCTCGCAGCGGCCGCCCTTGACGTTGAAGCTGAAGCGGCCGGCGTCGTAGCCGCGTGCGCGCGCCTCGGGCACCGCGGCGAAGAGCTCGCGCAGCGGCGTGAAGAGCCCGGTGTAGGTCGCGGGATTCGAGCGCGGCGTGCGGCCGATGGGACTCTGATCGATGTCGATGACGCGATCGACGTTCTCGAGTCCCTCGATCGCGGTGCATGGCGCCGGATCGGCGCTCGCGCCGTTCAGGCGCGCGACGGCGTGCGCGAAGAGCGTGTCGATGACGAGGGTCGACTTGCCCGAGCCCGACACACCGGTGACGCAGGTGAAGAGCCCCACCGGAATCTCCGCCGTCACGTTCTTCAGATTGTTGCCCGTCGCGCCGACGATGCGGATCGCGCGTCCGCGCACGGGCGGCGTGCGCTTCCGGGGCACGGGAATCGATCGCCGTCCGCTCAGATACTGGCCGGTAAGCGACGCGGGATTCGCCTGGATATCGGCCGGAGTGCCCTGCGCGACGACCTGTCCGCCGTGCGCACCGGCTCCGGGGCCGAGATCCACCACGTGATCGGCGGCGAGGATCGCTTCCTCGTCGTGCTCGACGACGATCACCGTGTTGCCGATGTCGCGCAGCGCCCTGAGCGTGCCGAGGAGCCGCTGGTTGTCGCGCTGGTGCAGACCGATCGAGGGCTCGTCGAGGATGTACATGACGCCCGTGAGCCCCGAGCCGATCTGGCTCGCGAGGCGGATGCGCTGCGCCTCACCGCCCGAGAGCGTCTCGGCGCTGCGGTCGAGCGTGAGATAGTCGAGCCCCACGTCGACGAGGAAGCGCAGGCGCTCGGCCACGTCGTGCACGATCTTCGCGGCCACCTCGCCGCGCCAGCCGGGAAGCTCGAGACCCGTGAAGAAGGCGAGGGCGGCACCGACGGTGAGGCGCGTGATGTCGGGCAGGCTCCGCTCGGCGACGAACACGTGGCGCGCGGTGCGGTTGAGCCGGGTTCCGCCGCACTCGGGGCAGGCGCGCACGCCGAGGTACTTCGCGAGCTCCTCGCGCACCGTCGGTGATTCTGTCTCACGGTAGCGCCGCTCCATGTTCGGCAGGATGCCTTCGAAGGGATGGCGCTTGCGCACCGTGCGCCCGTGCCCTTCGCTGTAGCGGAACTCGATCACTTCCTCGCCGCTGCCGTAGAGCAGAACGTTCTGCACCTTCTCGGGCAGCTCGGTCCACGGCGTCTCGATGTCGAAGCGGTAGTGCTTCGCGAGCGACTGGATGAGCTGGAAGTAGTAGGCGTTGCGCCGGTCCCAGCCGCGGATCGCGCCGCTCGCGAGCGACAGGTTCGGGTGCGTCACCACGCGCTGCGGGTCGAAGAACTCCTTGTACCCGAGCCCGTCGCACACGGGACAGGCGCCGGCGGGGTTGTTGAACGAGAACAGCTTGGGCTCGAGCGGCGGCACGCTGTAGCCGCACACCGGACAGGCATGGCGGCTCGAGAACACGAGCTCCTCGTGTTCGGGCTCGTCGAGGAAGGTGAGCCGCGCGAGACCGCCGGAGAGCCGCAGCGCCGTCTCGAAGGATTCGGCGAGGCGCTGCGACACGTCGGGCCGGATGCGCAGCCGGTCGACCACGGCCTCGATCGTGTGCTTGCGCTTCGGGTCGAGGTCGGGCAGGGCGTCGAGCTCGTGGATGCGTCCGTCGATGCGCACGCGCACGAATCCCTGCGCCGTGAGGTCCTCGAGCACGGCCGCGTGCTCGCCCTTGCGCTCGGCGACGAGCGGAGCCAGGAGCGCGACCGCCGCGCCTTCGGGGAGCTTCAGCACCTGGTCGACCATCTGGCTCACGGTCTGCGCGGCGAGATCGATGCCGTGCTCGGGACAGCGCGGCACGCCGGCGCGTGCGAAGAGCAGGCGCAGGTAGTCGTAGATCTCGGTGACCGTGCCGACGGTCGAGCGCGGGTTGTGGGAGGTCGCCTTCTGCTCGATGGCGATCGCCGGCGAGAGCCCCTCGATGGAGTCCACGTCGGGCTTCTCCATCACCGAGAGGAACTGCCGCGCATACGCCGACAGCGATTCGACGTAGCGGCGCTGACCTTCGGCGTACAGCGTGTCGAAGGCGAGCGAGGACTTCCCGGAGCCCGACAGGCCGGTGATCACGATCAGCCGGTTGCGTGGCAGATCGAGATCGACGTTCTTCAGGTTGTGCGTCCGCGCCCCGCGGATGCGTATGAGCTGCATCGGCCCGCGAAAGCCCCGTGCGAGGGAGAATCACGAAGTCTAGCCGCCCGCGGCCGTCGTGCAGAAGCCGCACCGGAATCCGAGGAGCAGGGGCCACGCGCGGGGCGCGCCGGTGAAGAAACGGCGCGAAGATGCGCCGAAGCGCGATTCGCGCTCGTGGAGGGGGAGGTCTACAATAGCGACCAGCGATCTCCTCACGAAGACGAAGGACGGAGTGCCATGGCGCGCGGCGTGAACAAAGTCATTCTGGTCGGCCACCTCGGGGCGGATCCCGAGACGCGCGCCATGCCCTCGGGCATGACGGTCGCCAACCTCCGCGTCGCCACGAGCGAGACGTGGCGCGACAAGCAGAGCGGCGAGATGAAGGAACAGACCGAGTGGCACAACGTCGTGCTCTTCGGCCGGCTCGGTGAGATCGCGGGGGAGTACCTGCGCAAGGGCTCCCAGGTGTACATCGAAGGCCGGCTCCGCACGCGCAAGTGGCAGGACAAGAACGGCAACGACCGTTACACCACCGAGATCGTGGCGAGCGACATGCAGATGCTGGGCGGCGCCCGCGGCGGGGCAGGGAGCTTCGAGCCGCGTGAGCGCGCCGACCGCCCCGAGCCCGTCAGCACCAGCACCGAGCAGGATGAGTTCGACGACGACATCCCGTTCTGAAGAGGCCTGGCGGCAGGACTTCCGCCCAAGTCCAAGTTGTTGATGCTATTGGAATTTCGGCCAAGGCCGAGCTCCCGGCGGCCGGATGCGGCCCTGCGCCGTGCGCCGCCTCCCCGCACCCCGTAGAATTCCTCGTCCATGCCCGGTCGTTACTACATCAAGACCTTCGGCTGCCAGATGAACGAGTACGACTCCGCCCGGATGGCGGACGTGCTCCAGGCGGCCGATGGACTCACGCCCACCGACGACCCGTCAGAGGCGGACGTGCTCATCATGAACACCTGCTCGGTGCGCGAGAAGGCGCAGGAGAAGGTGTTCTCGCTGCTCGGCGAGTGGCGCCGGATCAAGGCGCGCAGGCCTCACGTGCTGATCGGCGTGGGCGGCTGCGTCGCGAGCCAGGAAGGCGAGGCGATCACCGAGCGCGCGCCGTTCGTCGACCTCGTCTTCGGTCCGCAGACGGTGCACCGCCTGCCGGAGATGATCGCGGAGCTGCGGCGGACGGGGCGTCCCGTCATCGACGTGAGCTTCCCGGAGATCGAGAAGTTCGACAATCTGCCGGCGCCGCGCGCGGAAGGCGCGACCGCGTTCGTGTCGATCATGGAAGGCTGCAGCAAGTACTGCACGTTCTGCATCGTGCCGTACACGCGCGGTGACGAGGTGAGCAGACCGTTCGAGTCCGTCATGGAGGAGATCCGTACGCTCGCCGCGCAGGGCGTGCGCGAGGTGACGCTGCTCGGCCAGAACGTCAATGCCTACGCCGGTGCGATGGAAGACGGTGTCACCGTGGATCTCGCCACGCTCATCCATCACGTGGCCGAGGTTCCGGGGATCGAGCGCATCCGCTTCACGACGTCGCACCCCATCGAGTTCGGCGACAGCCTGATCGAGGCCTTCGCCAGCGTGCCGAAGCTCGCGAACCATCTGCACCTGCCGGTGCAGAGCGGCTCGGACCGCATTCTCGCGCTCATGAAGCGCGGCTACACCGCCCTTGAATTCAAGGACAAGATCCGCAGATTGCGGGCGGTACGCCCCGACATCAGCATCTCCTCGGACTTCATCGTGGGCTTTCCGGGCGAGAGCGAGCGCGACTTCGAAGCGACGCTCAAGCTCGTGCGCGACGTGAACTTCGACCAGTCGTTCAGCTTCATCTACAGCCGGCGGCCGGGTACACCGGCCGCTTCGCTCCCGGACGATGTTCCGTACGAGGTCAAGCAGCAGCGCCTCAAGCGCCTGCAGGACCAGCTCGAGGAGCAGGCGCGCGCCATCAGCGCACGCATGGTCGGGACGGTGCAGCGGGTGCTGGTCGAGCGTCCGGCGAAGAAGGATTCACGCGAGCTCGCCGGACGTACGGAGAACAATCGCTGGGTCAATTTCGCCGGACCGCGCTCGCTGATCGGCCACTTCGCCGACGTGGTGATCACCGAAGCGCTGCCGCACAGTCTGCGAGGCCGCCTGCTGACCGATGGCGCACACGACTCACACGTTCCTCCGCGCGCGGAGCGCGCGGCGGCGACCGGTTGATACGAACCGCAATTCAGTGGCATCCCCTACGACTGCGACCACACGCGAATTCGATCTCGAGCCTGCCGACAACGTACGGCTCGCCAATCTCTGCGGACCGCTCGACGAGAACCTGCGCCTGCTCGAGTCGCGTCTGCAGGTCGAGATCCGCCGGCGCGGCGACACCTTCCAGGTGATCGGCGAGCAGGCCGAGAGCGCCGAGGAGACGCTCCGTGAGCTCTTCGAGCTGGCGCGGCGCGAGCAGGTGACGCCGGAGCGTGTGCACCTGGTGCTGCGCGAGCGCGAAGCGGGCCCTGCGCCCGCGAACACGCCTCACGAGGAGCACTCGGTGCGCGTCCTGCGCGGCAGCATCCGCGCGCGCGGTGCGCACCAGCGCCAGTATCTCGCTCAGATCCGCGACAGTGACCTCACGTTCGGCATCGGCCCCGCCGGCACCGGCAAGACGTATCTCGCCGTCGCCTGTGCGGTCGAAGCGCTGCAGGCCCAGCGCGTGCGGCGCATCGTGCTCGTGCGCCCTGCCGTCGAGGCCGGCGAGCGACTCGGCTTCCTGCCGGGTGACATGGCGCAGAAGGTCGACCCGTACCTGCGGCCGATGTACGACGCTCTGTACGAGATGATCGGCTTCGACCGCGTGGCGCGCTTCATCGAGCGCAACGTCATCGAGATCGCGCCGCTCGCGTTCATGCGCGGCCGCACGCTCAACGACGCCTTCATCATCCTCGACGAGGCGCAGAACACCACGATCGAGCAGATGAAGATGTTCCTCACGCGCATCGGCTTCGGCGCCAAGGCGGTGGTGACGGGCGACGTCACGCAGACGGACCTGCCGGCGGGCCGTCAGTCGGGACTGCGTCACGTCATCGACGTGCTGCGCTCGGTCGAGGGCGTTTCGTTCACGTTCTTCGATGCGCAGGATGTCGTGCGCCATCCGCTGGTGCAGCGCATCGTGCAGGCCTACGAGGCGTCGCAGGGCAGCTCGCAATGAAGGAACCGCACCCTAGCAGTCCCCCTTCGTCCGCCCCGCGGGCACCCTCCTCCCTCTCCGGCGGGAGAAGGGCAGGGGCGAAGGGGGAGCAGCTCCGGGTCGATGTGATCCGTCGCGTACGCGCCTGGGCGCCGTCCGCGAGAACGATTTCCCGGTGGGCCGCTGCCGCCCTCGGGCGGCGTGCGCGCGGCGCCGAGCTCGCCGTGCGCGTCGTGGGGCCGGCCGAGAGCCGGCGTCTCAATGCCCGCTTCCGCGGCCGCGACAAGCCGACGAACGTGCTTTCCTTCCCCGGCCCGCTCCTGCCCGTTCCGGCGCGCGGTGTGGCGCTCCCGCTCGGCGATCTCGTCATCTGTCCGAAGGTGCTCGAAACCGAAGCACGCGAGCAGGGCAAGACGCTGCGCGCGCACTGGGCGCACCTCGTCGTGCACGGCGTGCTGCATCTCGTCGGTTACGACCACGAGCGCGAGGCCGACGCGCGCCGCATGGAACGGCGCGAGATCGACGTGCTGCGGCGGCTCGGTTTCCCCAATCCCTACCGCAGCGCCTGAAGGCGACTGGCAATGAAAGAGACGAACGCAACCGGACGCTGGATCAGACGCCTCACGCAGACCCTGTCGGGTGAGCCTCAGGACCGCGAGGATCTGCTGAGGGAGCTGCGCGAAGCGGCGGAACGCGGCGTCATCGACGCGGATGCGCTCGCGATGCTCGAGGGTGTGCTCGAGGTGGCCGATCTGCAGGTGCGCGACATCATGATTCCGCGCGCGCAGATGGTGTTCCTGCGGCGCGACGATCCGCCGTCGAAGATCCTGCCGGTCGTGGTGGAATCCGGGCATTCACGTTTCCCGGTGAAGGACGAGGACCGCGACGACATCGTCGGCATCCTGCTCGCCAAGGATCTGCTCCGGTATTTCGCGCAGGCGAAGGGCGACGGCCGCGGCCAGGTCGAGCGTTTCGACATCCGCGAGTACATGCGTCCCGCGGTGTTCGTGCCCGAGTCGAAGCGGCTCAACGTCCTGCTCAAGGAATTCCGCCGCAACCGCAATCACATGGCGATCGTCGTCGACGAGTACGGCGGCGTGTCGGGGCTCGTGACGATAGAGGACGTGATCGAGCAGATCGTGGGCGAGATCGACGACGAGTACGACGTCGAGGAGGATCTCACGATCCGCCGCGAGGGCGAGCGGCAGTTCGCGGTGCGCGGCTTCACGCGCATCGAGGAGTTCAACGAGTACTTCGGCACGAACTTCCCGGACGAGGAATTCGACACCATCGCCGGGCTCATCATGAAGGAGCTCGGCCGGCTCCCGCGCCGCGGAGAGTCGGTCACGCTCGACGGCTTCGAGTTCCGCGTCGTGCGCGCGGACCGGCGCCGTATCGACATGGTGCGCGTGATCTCGCCGCGCGACATCGTGCCGCCCGAGGAGCGTGCGTCGAGTGAGCCCTGAGCCGCGCTCCGCAGCGGCTGCCGGCAGCGACGGCGCCGTTTCCGGACGGCGGGCCTTCCCGATGGTCGGCGCGCTCGCGAACGCGCGCGTGCGCATCGCGCTCGCATTCGTCGCCGGAGCGCTGCTCTCCTGTGCTTTCGCACCGTTGGGCTGGTGGCCGCTCGCGATTCTCTGTCCGGCGGCGCTGATTCTCCTGTGGCAGGACGCATCGCCGCGCCACGCCGCGGCGCTCGGCTTCTGGTTCAACGCCGGGACGTTCGCCGCGGGCACCTACTGGCTCTACATCAGCATTCACGTCTTCGGCCAGGCGCCGCTCTGGATCGCCGTGCCTCTCATGCTCGGGCTCGTCGCGATCATGGGCGTGTATCACGCGGGGCTCGGTTACGCGGTCGCGCGCTGGCTGCCGCGCGACGGCGCGCTGCGCTGGATGGTCGGCATTCCCGCCGCGTGGCTGCTCGTCGAGTGGTGGCGCGGCTGGTTCCTCTCCGGATTCTCCTGGCTGTCCCTCGGCTACTCGCAGACCGACACACCGCTCGCAGGCTTCGCGCCGGTGCTCGGCGTGTACGGCATCAGCGCAGTGCTGCTCGCGGGTGCGGGAGCGCTCGTCACCCTCGCGTTCGGATCGCGGCGCGCGCGCATCGCGTCGCTTGCCGTGCTGGTGCTGCCCTGGCTCGCGGGCGCGGGGCTTCAGCGCATCGAATGGACGCGGCCGTCGGGCCCGCCCGTCGCCGTCGCGATCGTGCAGGGCGCGATTCCGCAGGATCTCAAGTGGATCGAGGAGAACCGTGACGCGACGCTGCGCCTCTACCGCGATCTGACGCTTCAGGCGCTCGGTGTGCCGCTCATCGTCTGGCCGGAGTCCGCGCCGCCCGATCTCGCGAACAATCTCGTCGACTATCTGGGCGATCTGTACCGCGAGGCGCGCGGGCGAGGCTCGTCACTCGTGCTCGGCGTCGTGCGCGCCTCGGACGACATGCGGCGGTATTACAACTCCGTGCTGAGCCTGGGCGACGAGGTGGCGTGGTACGACAAGCATCACCTCGTCCCGTTCGCGGAGTTCTTTCCCGTGCCCGACTTCGTGCGCAACTGGCTGCGCCTGATGAGCCTGCCCTACGCGGACTTCGAGCGCGGCGAGGCGTACCAGCCTCCGTTCGAGGTGGCAGGCTTGAAGCTCGCGGCTTCCATCTGCTACGAAGACGCTTACGGCAGCTCGCAGCTTCCGGCGCTGCGGACGGCGGACGTGCTCGTGAACGTGACGAACGACGCCTGGTTCGGCCGTTCGACCGCCCGCCACCAGCACTTCCAGATCGCGCGCATGCGCGCGATCGAAGCGGGGCGCTTCCTGCTGCGTGCCGCGAACGACGGCATCTCGGCGGTCATCGGACCGAAGGGCGAAGTCGTCGCGCGCGCGCCGGAATACGAGCCGCACGTGCTGCGTGCGACCGTCACGCCGCGACGCGGATTGCCGCCGTACGCCTGTGTCGGCAACTGGGCGATCGTGCTCGCATCCGTCGTCGCGCTCGCCGTGGCCGGTCTGCGCGGCCGTTCCGGAGCGTTCCTGCCGCGGCGCCGACGGCGCGAAGCCGCGCGCCAACGGGTACGGCGAATGCTGGTTCATGAGACGTAATCCGCTTCCTTCCGGGCGTGAATGGGGTGGAACCCGGCGCCCCGGGCCCTTGTCTATGCCGTGAATCCATTGCATCGGGAGATGTGCATGAGATCTCCGCATCCGGTCCGACGGACCGTTTCGGTGCTTTCCGTACTGGTTGCCCTGGCCGCGTGCACGGGTGACTCCAACGCCCAGACGGACACGAGCAGCCGGCCCAACGCGGCCGTGCAGCAGGCGCCGCAGCAGCAGGTCCCCGCCGCTTCCGCATCGCAGGCACGAACGGTAGCGCTGCCTGATTTCGCACCTCTGGTCGAGCAGGTGGGACCGGCCGTCGTCAACGTGGAAGTCATCGGTGAAACGCCCACCACGTCGGGTATTCCGGGCCTTTCGCCGAACGATCCGTTCTACGAATTCTTCCGCCGCTTCGGGATTCCCGCGCCGGGACAGGGGCCTCAGGGGAGCGTTCCGCCGCCGCGCGGCGCAGGCTCCGGCTTCATCGTGAGCCCCGACGGCTACATCCTCACGAATGCGCACGTCGTCGATCGCGCCGCGCAGGTGACCGTGAAGCTCACGGACCGGCGCGAGTTCGTCGCCAAGGTCGTCGGCGTCGACACGCGCAGCGACGTCGCGGTCATCAAGATCGACGCGGAGAATCTGCCGACGGTCCGCATCGGCAACGCGTCCGAGCTGCGTCCGGGCGAATGGGTGCTCGCGATCGGCTCGCCGTTCGGGCTCGAGAACAGTGCGACCGCGGGCATCGTCAGCGCGACGTCGCGCACCGTGCCGGTGGAGCAGTCGAGCTACGTGCCCTTCATTCAGACGGACGTCGCGGTCAATCCCGGAAACTCCGGCGGACCGCTCATCAACATGCGCGGCGAGGTCGTCGGCATCAACTCGATGATCTTCAGCCGCACGGGCGGCTACATGGGCGTCTCGTTCGCGATTCCCATCGACGTCGCGATGGACGTGCGCGAGCAGCTCATCTCCCAGGGTTACGTGACGCGCGGCCGCATCGGCGTGCAGATCCAGGAAGTGAACGCGCAGTTCGCGAAGTCCTTCGGACTCGACCGGCCGCGCGGTGCGCTGGTCGGCTCGGTCGAGAAGGGCGGACCTGCGGACAAGGCGGGCGTGCAGCCGGGTGACGTGATACTCGCGGTGAACGGCCGCAACGTCGAGACGTCGTCCGAGCTGCCCGGGATCATCATGCGCATGAAGCCGGGTACCACGGCGAAGCTCACCGTCTGGCGCAACGGCAAACCGGTGGACCTCAACGTGCAGATCGCGCAGCTCGAGGAGCCGAATCAGCAGCGTGTTTCCGCGCGCGACGGCGCCGGCGGCGGCAACGAGACGGCGGCTCGCCTGGGTCTCACGGTGCGCCAGCTCACGCCGCAGGAGAAGCAGCAGCTCGAGACGGAAGGCAACCTCGTCGTCGCGCAGGTGAGCGGCGGTCCCGCGCTCGCGGCGGGCATCCGGCCCGGCGACGTCATCCTCGGGGTCGCCGCGAACGGCCGTACGAGCCGTGTGAACACCGTGCAGGAGCTCGCCGAGGCGACGAAGAAGGCCGGCGACGCCATGGCGCTGCTCATCCAGCGCGGCGACACGCAGATCTTCATACCGCTGCGCCTCGGCTGATCGGCGCTCATCCCCCTCCGGCAGGCCCTCTCCCCGCTTTCCCCGGGGAGAGGGTCGCCAGACCCCTCCCGTCAGACACTCTGCTGCGTGTCCGCAGGACGCGGCGCCCCTGCCGGGGCGCGGCGGGTGAGGGCACGCTCGGGCTTCGTGTATCCTTCAGCGCTTCACCGATCGCCCGAGATTCCAGCCCTTTCGATGGACGAGATCTACGACCCGGCGGCCGTCGAGCGTGCCGCGCAGGAGCACTGGGAGCGCCTTCGCGCCTTCGAGGTACGCGAGGATCCCTCGCGCCCGAAGTACTACTGCCTTTCGATGTTTCCGTACCCCTCCGGCCGCTGCCACATGGGGCACGTGCGCAACTACACGATCGGCGACGTGATCACGCGCTTCATGCGCATGCAGGGGTACAACGTCCTGCAGCCCATGGGCTGGGATGCCTTCGGCCTGCCCGCCGAGAACGCGGCGATGCAGAACGGCGTGCCGCCGGCGAAGTGGACGTACGACAACATCGCGTACATGAAGATGCAGCTCAGGTCGCTGGGCCTCGCCCTCGACTGGAGCCGCGAGCTCGCCACCTGCGATCCGCGCTACTACCGCTGGAACCAGTGGCTGTTCCTGCGCATGCTCGAGCGCGGCATCGCCTACAAGAAGACGGGCGTCGTCAACTGGGATCCGGTCGATCAGACCGTGCTCGCGAACGAGCAGGTCATCGACGGCCGCGGCTGGCGCACCGGCGCGCTCATCGAGAAGCGCGAGATCCCGATGTACTACCTGCGCATCACGGCCTACGCGGACGAGCTGCTCGAAGGGCTCGATTCGCTTCCCGGCTGGCCCGAGCGCGTCAAGCTCATGCAGGCGAACTGGATCGGGCGCAGCGAGGGCTGTGAGATCGCGTTCCCCTACGCACCGGACACGCGCGACGCGCTGCGCAGCGACGGCGTGCTCAAGGTCTTCACCACGCGCGCGGACACGCTCTTCGGCGTGACCTTCATGGCGGTCGCCGCCGAGCATCCGATCGCAGCCGCCGCGGCCGCGCGCAATCCCGAGATCGCCGCGTTCGTCGAGGAATGCCGGCGCGGCAGCGTGATGGAGGCGGACCTCGCGACGCAGGAGAAGAAGGGCAAGCCCACGGGGCTGCACGTGCTGCATCCGTTCACGGGCGAGCCCATCGAGGTGTGGGTCGCGAACTACGTGCTCATGACGTACGGCGAGGGCGCGGTGATGGGCGTGCCCGCGCACGACGAGCGCGACTTCGAGTTCGCGCAGAAGCATGGGCTCCGGATCCGCACCGTGGTGCGCTCGAAGACGGGCGCGTACGAAGAGGTGCGCGCGCCGTGGATCGACGCGTACGGCGAGTACGGTGTCACGGTCGACTCCGGTGAGTTCTCGGGGCTCGAGTCGCAGGCGGCCATCGACGCGATCGCCGCGGCGCTCGAGAAGAAGGGGCTCGGGCGCAAGCGCGTGCAGTTCCGCCTGCGCGACTGGGGCATCTCGCGCCAGCGCTACTGGGGCTGTCCCATTCCGATCATCCACTGCGACTCGTGCGGCGACGTGCCCGTGCCGGACGATCAGCTTCCCGTCGTGCTGCCGGAGAACCTGGTGCCGGACGGCACCGGCAATCCGCTCGCGAAGACGCCCTCGTTCTACGAGTGCACGTGCCCGAAGTGCGGCGCGAAGGCGCGCCGCGAGACGGACACGATGGACACGTTCGTCGATTCGTCGTGGTACTTCCTGCGCTACGCGTGCGCGGACGCGGAGGACGCCGCCGTCGACTCGCGCGTCGACTACTGGCTGCCCGTCGACCAGTACATCGGCGGCATCGAGCACGCGATCCTGCATCTGCTCTACTCGCGCTTCTGGACGCGCGTGATGCGCGATCTCGGGCTCGTGAAGTTCGACGAGCCGTTCAGCAACCTCCTCACGCAGGGCATGGTGCTGAACCACATCTACTCGCGTCAGCCGGCGGAAGGACGCCGCGAGTACTTCAATCCGGCCGACGTCGAGAAGATCCAGGGCGAGGACGGCAGCGTCCGCTACGTGGCGCATACGCCGGACGGCGGGACCGTCGAGGTCGAGTACGAAGGCCTCGGCACGATGTCGAAGTCGAAGAACAACGGCGTCGATCCGCAGCAGCTCGTCGAGCGCTACGGCGCCGACACCGTGCGGCTCTTCGCGATGTTCACGGCACCGCCGGAGCAGACCCTGGAGTGGTCCGACGAAGGCGTTCAGGGCGCCTATCGCTTCCTGCGTCGCCTGTGGCACGCAGTGTACGAGCACGTCTCGGCCGGACCCGCGCCTGCGCTCGATCCGGCCGCGCTCACGGCGGCACAGCGCGATCTGCGGCGCATGTCGCATCAGACGCTCGCCAAGGTGACGGACGACATCGGACGGCGGCGCACGTTCAACACCGCCATCGCCGCCGTCATGGAGCTGCTGAACGCCGTCACCCGCTTCGACGACACCACGCCGCAGGGACGCGCGGTGCGCCACGAGGCATTCGAGATCGTGACGATGGCGCTGTCGCCGATCGTGCCGCACATCTGTCACGCACTGTGGAAGGCGCTGGGTCACGACTCGAAGGCGCTCATCGACGAGCGCTGGCCGCAGCCCGATCCGGCGGCGCTCGTGCAGGACGAGATCGAGATCGTCGTGCAGGTGAACGGCAAGCTCCGCGGCCGCGTGCGCGTGCCCGTGAACGCCGACGAGGCGCGCATCCGCGAGACGGCGCTCGCCGACGAGCAGGTGCGGAAGTTCGTCGCGGACAAGCCGATCCGCAAGACGATCGTCGTGCCCGGCAAGCTCGTGAATCTCGTCGTCTGAGGCGGCATGTTCCGGCAGCTCGGTACGCAGCGCTTTCCGCGCCGCATCCGCTGCGGTGTCGCCGGTGCGGTGCTGCTGCTCGCCGTGCTGTCGGGCTGCGGGTTCCACCTCCAGGGACGCGCACCGCTCCCCGAGGTGCTCGCCGTCACGTTCATCGATGCCGAGGACCTGCAGAGCGATTTCGTACTGGGGCTGCGTCGCGCGCTTCTCGCCTCGGGCGCGCGCCTCACCGAGAATCGCAAGGAAGCGACCGCGGTCGTGCGCGTGCACACCGACGAGGTCACCGAGCGCGTGCTGTCGGTCTCCGCGCGCAATCTGCCGCGCGAGTACGAGCTCACGCACACCGTGCGCTTCTCGGTGACCGCCGGAGAGAAGTCGCTGCTCGATGAGCAGGAAGTGAGCCTCTCGCGCGACTTCAGCTTCGACGAGCGCGTGCTCCTCGCCAAGGAGGAGGAGGAAGCCATCCTGCGCGAAGCGCTGGCACGCGATCTCGTCGGCATCGTGATGCGCAGGCTCGCGAGCCTGTGAGATGACGACCCGCGCTGCGGACGTCCTCCGCCTCTCAGGGATCGACCGCGTCGACGTTGCGCACCTCCTCGCGCGCTACGGCCTCGAGCTCGCGCTCGTCGCACCGGACGAAACCATTCCCGGTTCCTACTGGGGAGATTGCGAAGCGGGACTGCGCGGCGACCGGCTGTACGCGCGGCTCGATACGCCGATCCACTCCATCCTCCACGAAGCGAGCCACTACATCTGCATGACGCCCGAGCGGCGCGTAGGTCTCGACCGCGACGCGGGCGGCGACGACGCCGAGGAAGCGGCCGTCTGTTACCTCCAGGTTCTGCTCGCGGACGAGTTGCCGCGCGTCGGCCGCGCGCGGCTCTTCGAGGACATGGACGCGTGGGGCTACAGCTTCCGGCTCGGCAGCGCGCGAGCGTGGTTCGAGCGGGACGCGGAAGACGCCCGCGCGTGGCTGCGCGGGCACGGCATCATCGACGCCTCGGACAGGCTCACCGGCCGCGCGCGCGTCTGACGCGTGACTCCGCAGGGCTCGCCGCCGCGAAGCGGTCGGTGGCCGTGACGAGCTCGTGCGTGATGCCCGGCTCGAACGCCGAGTGCCCGGCATCGGGCACGATGCGGAAGTCCGCTTCTGGCCAGGCGCGGTGCAGATCCCACGCGCTCTTCATCGGGCACACCACGTCGTAGCGTCCCTGCACGATGACGGCGGGGATGTGGCGGATGCGGCCGACGTCCTCGAGGAGCTGACCGTCCGAGCGGAAGAAGCCGCCGTTCACGAAGTAGTGGCACTCGATGCGCGCGAAGGCAGCCGCGAACGACGCGTCGTTCTGGAACTTCGCGATGTACTCGGGATTGAAGCGCAGGAAGCTGGTCGAGCCTTCCCAGATCGACCACGCGCGCGCGGCACGCGTGAGGACGTCCGGATCGGAGCTCGTGAGGCGCGCGTAGTAGGCGCGCATCATGTCGCCGCGCTCCTCGGGAGGAATCGGCTCGACGTAGTGCTCCCACAGGTCGGGATACAGCGCCGCGCAGCCGCCTGGGTTCTGGTAGAACCACTCGAGCTCCCAGCGGCGCAGCAGAAAGATGCCGCGCAGCACCAGCTCCGTCACCCGGTCGGGATGCGTCTCCGCGTAGGCGAGCGCGAGCGTCGATCCCCAAGAGCCGCCGAACACGAGCCAGCGCTCGATGCCGAGGTGCTCGCGCAGCTTCTCGATGTCCTCGACGAGATGCCAGGTCGTGTTGTCGACGAGACTCGCGTGCGGCCGGCTCCTGCCGCAGCCGCGCTGGTCGAAGAGCACGATGCGATAGCGCCGCGGATCGAAGAAGCGCCGCATGCCCGGTTCCGTGCCGCCGCCGGGTCCGCCGTGCAGGAACACCGCCGGCTTGCCATGCGGATTGCCGCACTCCTCGAAGTAGATCTCGTGCAGGTCGGAGACGCGCAAGTATCCGGTGCGATACGGCTCGATCGGCGGGTAGAGCCCGCGCAGTGCAGGCTGATTCGCCGCGCGCCTCGCGCGAGAAGTGCGTTTTCTGACCGCCATGGTGCTCTCGCTTCCGTGTCCTGCGACGGATCGTACCGCAGGTGTCCCGTCGGGCGTGCTTCAGAGCGTGAGACGGATGCCGCCCGCGACGGCGCGCCCCGGGAGCGGTGCCAGATCCTTGAGCGGCGAGACGTGGCGCCGGGCGTCCTCGTCGAGCAGGTTCTCGCCGCGCAGGAAGAGGAGCAGATCACGCGTCCCCAGCGACACGCGCCAGGAGAGATCGAGATCGACCATCGTGTATCCGTCTGTCGGCAGCTCCTCGTCGGCGACGCGATCCTGTGCGTCGTGGTACACGGCCGACAGCGATGCGGCGAAGCGGTCCCGCGCGAGCTCGAGCTGCGCGCCGGCACGAAGCGGCGGCATGCGGGGGAGGTCTCCGCCGCCGGCGAACCGGCCGCGCACGTAATCGGCCATGAGACGCGTCGCGAACGTGCCCGCGGGAGTCGCGATCTCCGGGAGATGGAGCTGCGCTTCGAAGCCGGTGAAGCGGGCGTCGCGCTGCGTGTAGCGCCACACGGGCAGTCCTTCGATTTCCTCACCCGTCGGCAGCGCCGTGATGAAGCGCGAGTGTCTGCCGTGAAACGCCGTGAGCGACATGTGCCATTCGCCCGCGTGCTTGTGCAGCCCGAGATCGAGCGTCGTGGCGCGCTCGCGGCGCAGCCCCGGATCTCCGATCTCGAAGCGCCCCGCGGCGAGGTGCGGCCCCGCCGCGAAGAGCTCGGTGGCGGTCGGATGCCGTTCCGTCGACGCGAGGTTCAGCGCGACGGAGTACTCGTCGCCGAGATCCCACACGGCGCCCGCGGAGGCGCTGAAGCTGTTGCCGTCGTATCGTGATGTTCCGCCCTCGGGTTCCGCACGAATCGACTGGTGCTCGATGCGGGCGCCGAGCTCGAGCGTCACGGGACCCAGCGCGCGCTCCTCGAAGACGAATGCACCGATGTTGCGGCTCAGGGATGCAGGCACGAAGGCTTCCTCGCCCGCCGCCACGAGATCCACTTCGCGTATCTGGACGCCTGCCGCGCCCTTCCACCCGCGCAGCGCGACGTGATCGAATGTGACGCGTGCGTCGATGCCGCGCTGATCGAACAGCGTGCCGATGTGGCCCGTCGGCTCGATCTCGCGGTGCGTGTAGTCGTTGAGCGTCGCGCGCACTCGCGCGAGCTCGATGCCGCGCACCGGCGCGTCGAGCTCCGCCTTGAAGTCGTAGCGCGTCTGACTCGCGTCGATGCGCACACCTTCGGAGTCGCCGGCCTCCGCTTCGGGCGATTCTTCATCGTGCTCGTGAACGTGACCGGCCGAGCCCGGAATTCCGTACTCCATCTCGAGCCGGCCGATGCCGATGCCTGCCATCCCGCGATTGCCGGCCCAGGAGACGCCTGCGGCGCCACCCCACGTCTCGCTCCAGGAATCGGGCAGCCGGTCGCGCGTGTCGTCGATCTCTTCGCCCTCGGCGGCCTGCCGTGCACGCAGCGCGCGCGAGGCGCCGAAACCCGGAATGGTGACGTCATCGGTCTTCCGTGCGTGCAGGTCGCCGTGGAAGGTCCACGACCCGCGGCCGCCGTCGAGCCGCGCGCCGAGCGCCCGCTCTTCGAGCGCACTGTTGCCGCGCAGCTCCGCGGCTCCGCGCAGACTTCGGTCCGCCGAGCGCTCGGGCACACGGCCCGTGACGACGTTCACGACGCCGCCCGTCGCGCCATTGCCGTAGAGCAGAGCGGCAGGCCCGCGCACGACCTCGACGCGCTCCGCCACGAGCGGATCGATCGTGACCGCGTGATCGGCCGAGATCGCTGCGACGTCGAGCGATTCGGCGCCGTCTTCGTACATCTGCACCCGCTCGCCGCCGAGGCCGCGGATCACGGGGCGGCTCGCCTGCGGACCGAAGTAGCTGCCCGTGATGCCGGGCTGGGTCGCGAGCGTCTCTCCGAGCGAGGGCGTGCGGAGGAGCACGAGCTCCTCGCCGAGCAGAACGGCGACGGGCTGCGCGGTCTCGAGCAGCGAATCGCGCAGCGGCGTCGCGTGAATGGTGATCTCGGTCAGCTCGCCGATGTCCTCGGCCGCGTGCGCGAGCGTCGCCGCGCAGCCGAGCAGGGAAATGATGAAGGCAGTAAAACGCGAATCCATGGCGTCACCCGTGAAGCAGAAGCGAAAGACCCGCGCGCGATGCGCGCGAGGCGTTCGTGTCGCGGGACGGACGGGGGTCAGACGCGGGCAGGCGGTGCCCGCGGTGGATGCGCGCGAGGACGCTCGGCGGTTGCGAAGAGGAGCGCAGCCGGACGGGCCGCGAGGAGCACGACGAGCGCGAGCCCGACGACCACGGCCGGTGCAGCGGCGGCGCCCGTCGCGCTGCCGAACTGCAGGCACAGCTCGCACTTGACGTCGTTCTGGGGAGTGCCGTTCGCGTCGTGACCGTGCGCGAGGAAGGCGGTCGAGGCGCAGAACAGCACCACGACGGCGAGCACGGCGGTGATTCTGAGACGACGCACGAAGCGCATATCCGGGAATCCGGAGATCCGGAGCGGAAGCGTATCCGGTGGCCCGGGAGGCGACAACCGCAGATAATCGCGGATCTCCATCATGAAGCTCACTCTCGACTCCTTGAGCGCGCACCTCGAGCGCCAGCTCCTCCCGGCGTACCTCGTCTCGGGCGACGAGCCGCTGCTCACGGGCGAAGCGGCCGATGCCATCCGTGCCCGCGCGCGTGCGGCGGGCTATACCGATCGCGAGGTCCACTTCATGGAGCGCGGCGCGGACTGGAACGAAGTGCGCGCGTCGTTCGACACGCTGTCGCTCTTCGCGAGCCGCAGGATCGTGGAGATCCGCCTGCCGAGCGGCAAACCGGGTGCAGCCGGAGGTGCGACGCTCGTCGAGCTCATCGAGGGCCGCCGCGACGACGTGCTGCTCCTCATCCTCACGGGCCGCCTCGACCGCGAGGCGCAGAGCGCGGACTGGGTGCGCGCGGTCGAGGCGCACGGCGCGTGGCTGCCGGTGTGGCCCGTCGAGCCCGAGCGCCTCGTCGCGTGGCTTCGCGCGCGCTGCCGCCGCCAGGGGCTCGAGCTGACCGACGAGGCACTCGAGCTCCTCGCCGAGCGCACCGAGGGCAATCTCCTCGCCGCGCATCAGGAGATCGAGAAACTGCGTCTCCTCCTCACCACGCCGCGCGCGGGCGCCGAGGAAGTGCTCGCGAGCGTGGCCGACAGCGCGCGTTTCGACGTCTTTCAGCTCGGCGATGCCCTCGTCGCCGGCGACGCCGCGCGCGCGATCCGCGTGCTCGCGGGGCTGCGTGCCGAAGGGGTCGAGCCGGTGCTCGTGCTCTGGGCCGTCGTCAAGGCGCTGCGCGACCTCTGGAGCGCGGCGAGCGGCGCGGCGCCGCCGCCCGGGCGCGGCCGTTTTCCGTCGCGTCAGAACGCCGCGCTGGAGCAGGCCCGGCGCCGCGCCTCGAGACTCGATTTCGACCGTCTGACCGCGCGAGCCTGTCTGGCGGACCGCATCATCAAGGGCCGGGCGACGGGGGACGCCTGGGACGAGATGGCGCTCCTCGCCGCCGAGCTGTGCGCACGTCCCGCATTGCCACTGCCTCGCGGTGTGCTCAAATAGGCGCCCATATGCGACCCATCGGACTCTTCGGCGGCACCTTCGACCCGATCCACCTCGGGCATCTGCGCACGGCTTTCGAGCTGTGGCAGGCGCTCAAGCTCACGGAGGTACGCTTTCTGCCCACCGGCAGCCCGCCTCATCGTGAGCCGCCGCTCGCGAGCGCCGAGCAGCGCCTGGCGATGGTGCGCGCCGCGGTGAAGGACGAGCCCGCGTTCGTGGTGGACGATCGCGAGGTCCGGCGCAGCGGTTTCTCGTACTCGGTGGACACGCTCACCGAGCTGCGCCAGGAGTTCCCGAACCGCTCACTGTGCCTGCTGCTCGGCATGGATGCGTTCATCGGCCTGCCGAACTGGCACCGCTGGCGCGAGATCTTCGATCTCGCCCACGTCGTCGTGGCGCACCGTCCGGGCTGGAAGGCGCCGACCATGGGGCCGCTCGGCGAGGTGATGGTCGACCGCGGCACGGGCAGCGTGCGCGATCTTCACGAGCAGCCCGCGGGCCGCATCTACATTCATGCCGGGACGCAGCTCGAGATCTCCTCGACGGATCTGCGTCAGCTCCTGGTGAACGGCGAGGATCCGCGCTATCTGGTGCCGGACGAGGTCCGCAGGATCATCGCCGAAACCGGATGCTATGCTCGGCGGGACCACCGGTCCTGACAGGAGCGCCATCCGGCAAAGAACATGGCCACCCGAAAACGCTCGCCACGCCCGCGCCGCGCGCCCGAGCGCGCGTCGGTGCTCGAGGGCGTCGTCACCGGCGCACTCGACGACATGAAGGCAGTCAACGTCAAGGTGCTCGACGTCCGAGGCCTGACCGACATCGCGGACACCATGATCATCGCCTCCGGCAATTCGGATCGACACGTCCGGTCCATCGCGGACCGGGTCGTCGAGAAAGCGAAGGAAGCCGGTTACCGTCCGCTCGGCATCGAGGGCGAGCGGGAAGGCGAGTGGGTGCTCGTCGATCTGCAGGACGTCATCGTGCACGTGATGCTGCCGCGCGTGCGCGAGTTCTATGGCCTCGAGCGGCTGTGGGACACGTCGGGCAGCGCATCCGCGGCGGCCGCTGCCGCGCGGCCGGCCACCCGTCAGGCGTCGGGCGGCCGCGCGAGCCGCACGCGCCAGACCCGCTCGCGCACTCAGCGGGCGGAGTAGGCCGCCCGGGCGACAGCGCGATTCGTGCGCACGCGCGTGATCGCCGTCGGAACCCGCATGCCGCGCTGGGTGACGGCGGCATTCGAGGAGTACACCGGCCGGCTCACGCCTGCACTGCGGCCGGCCCTCGTGCAGATCGATACGGCGAAACGCGGCGCGCAGGGTGGACCGCAGGCCTTCGAAGCGGAGGGCGAGCGGCTGCTCGCGGCTCTGCGCCGCGACGAGTTCGTCGTGGCGCTCGACGAGCGCGGCCGGCAGCTCACGACACGTGAGCTCGCCGCATTCCTGAAGGAGCGCATGCAGGACGGCCGCGACCTCGCGTTCGTCATCGGCGGTCCCGACGGCCTCGCCCCCGGGGTGCTCGCGCGCGCCGATCTGACCTGGTCGCTGTCGCGCCTCACGTTTCCGCACGCCCTCGTGCGCGTGATCCTGGCCGAGCAGCTCTACCGGGCGCACAGCATCCTGACGAATCATCCGTATCATCGCGAATGACGGAGCGCGCGCCGGCGCAGGGGCAGGCGCGGCACGGCAAGGGGGGCGCACCGGACATGACGAACCACGAACCCGTCCTCTGCCTCGCGTCGGGCTCGCCGAGGCGCCGGGAGCTCCTGGGGCAGATCGGCCTCGATCACATCGTGCTCGTCGCTCAGATCGACGAATCGGTGCGCCCGGGCGAGGCCCCGGCGGCGTACGTCGAGCGTCTGGCCCGCGAGAAGGCCCTCGACGTGTGGCAGCGGGTGCGGCCGCTGCCGGTGCTGGCGGCCGATACGGCGGTCGTCCTCGATGGCATCATCTACGGCAAGCCGCGCGACCGCGACGAGGCGCTCGAGATGCTGGGGAGGCTCTCGGGCCGCACCCACGAGGTGCTCACGGCGGTGGCGCTCGCGACCGCCGACGGCGTCAGGACGCGGCTCAGCGCGAGCACGGTGACGTTCCGTGAGATCGCGCCCGAAGAGCGGGCGGCGTACTGGGAGACCGGCGAGCCGGCCGACAAGGCCGGCGGATACGCGGTACAGGGGCGCGCCGCGGTGTTCATCGAGCGGCTGACCGGCAGTTACTCGGGTGTGATGGGGCTGCCGCTCTTCGAGACGGCGGAGCTGCTGCGCGAAGCCGGGCTGCCGTACGGACTACAACACGAGGGGATGCACACGCACGGGGGGGCCGAGTGAGCGTGGAGATCCTGATCAACGTGGCCGTGCGCGAGACGCGTGCGGCGCTCCTCGAGAACTCGGTTCTCCAGGAGCTCTACGTCGAGCGGCCGAGCCGCCGCGGACTCGTCAGCAATCTGTACAAGGGTCGCGTCTCGCGCGTGCTGCCGGGCATGCAGGCCGCCTTCGTCGACATCGGTCTCGAGCGTACCGCCTTTCTGCACGTGGCCGACATCGCCCACGCACGGCCCGACGACACTGTGGTCGATCTGCCGGCCGTCGACGACATCCGCAGGCTCGTCAATCCCGGCGACGAGATCCTCGTGCAGGTGATCAAGGATCCCATCGGCACGAAGGGCGCACGACTCACCACTTTCATCACGCTTCCGTCGCGCTATCTCGTGTACATGCCGCGCGGCGAAGGCATCGGCGTCTCGACGCGCATCGACGACGAGGCCGAGCGCGCGCGCCTCAAGGCCGCCGTCGCGAGTCTCCTGCGTCCGGGCGCGACGGGCGGCTACATCGTGCGCACCGCGGCGCAGGGCGCGGGCGTCGAGGATCTGCGCAAGGACATGGCGTATCTCGAGCGTCTGTGGCAGCACGTGCAGCAGGCATCGGAGAAGGCGCGACCGGGTCAGATCGTGCACGAGGATCTGCCGCTGCCGCTGCGTCTGCTGCGCGACGAGCTCGGGCGGGGCGTCGATCGCGTGCTGGTCGACTCGCCGCGTGAGTACGAGCGCATGCTCGAGTTCGCCTCGGCGTTCATGCCCGACTGTGCGACGCGCATCGAGCTGTACACGGGTCAGCGTCCCATCTTCGACCTGCACGGCATCGAGGAGGAGATCGAGCGCGCGCTCGATCGCCGCGTGCCGCTCAAGTCCGGCGGTCATCTGGTGATCGATCAGCGCGAGGCGATGACGACGATCGACGTGAACACGGGCGCATACGTCGGTCATCGCAATCTCGAGGAGACGATCTTCCGCACCAATCTCGAGGCCGCGGTCGCCATCGCACGTCAGCTGCGCCTGCGCAACCTCGGCGGGATCATCATCATCGACTTCATCGACATGCAGGACGAGCCGCACCGCCGCCAGGTGATCGCCGCGCTCGAGCGCGCACTCGCCGCCGATCGTGCGCAGACGCACATCGTCAGCCTCTCGCCGCTCGGCCTCGTCGAGATGACGCGCAAGCGCACGCGCGAGAGCCTGGAACACCTGCTCTGCGCGCCGTGTCCAAGCTGCGAAGGCCGCGGGTACGTGAAGTCCCCGGAGACCGTGTGTCACGAGATCTTCCGCGAGATCGTGCGCCAGAGCCGGCAGTTCGCGAGCCGCGAGCTGCTGATCCTCGCGCATCAGGACGTCGTGGACCGCCTGCTCGACGAGGAAGCACCGGCTCTTGCGGAGCTCGAGGCGCAGATCGGCAGACCCATGCGCCTGCAGGTCGAGGCACTCTACGGCATCGACCAGTACGACGTGGTTCCGGTCTGACACGGCTCCGCGGGGCTCGCTGAGCCGCGGCATGGAGGCGCTGCACGGGAATGTCTGAACCGCTCACGGGCCAGTCGCCGGCCGGCGCGACGCGCGCACGCTGGCTGCGCATCGGCGTGCTCGGTGCGATGAGCGCCGTGCTCCTCGCCGGGCTCGTGATCCTGGCGTATCAGCTCGCTCTCGCGCGCGTGCCTCAGCACCGCGCGACGCTCGAGCGTCTCGTGCGCGCCCAGACGGGTCTCGACGTGCGCTTCGACGAGCTCACGCTGCGCTGGGGCTGGTACGGTCCGGAGGCGGTGTTCAAACGCGTCGAGCTCGGCGAGCCGGGACGCTCGAACGTGCTGCTGCGCGCGCCGCAGCTCACCGTCGGATTCGATGCGTGGCGCAGCGTGCGCACGGGTCAGCTCCAGCCCGGACGCATCACGCTCGTCGCACCACGCATCGATCTCACGCGTCCTTCCATCACGGGCCCTCGCGAGCGCGAGGGCGACGCGCAGGGCCTGCTCGACTCGTGGCTGCGTGCTCCGATCCTGCGCCGCTGGCGCGGCGGCCGCATCGACATCGAGAGCGGCACGCTCAGCGTGCCCGCGCCCGGCAATCCCGCGCACATCGTGTCCCTGCTGGTGCGCCGCGCATCGATGCGGCGTACGGACGACACGCTGAGCGCGAGCGCATCGCTCCTGCTGCCCGAGCGCATGGGCCGCGTGCTGACGCTGTCGATGCAGCTCGAGCGCGAGTCCGCGCCTTCCGAGCGATACCGGGGCGTGGTGCGCGTGCAGGGACGCCGGCTCGAAGCCGCGGGCTGGCGCGAGTTCCTGGGCGCCGCCACCTCCTGGGCGCGGCTCCTCCCGCGCGGCGGTAGCGGCGAGGCGAACGCGAGACTCGAGTTGCGCGCCGGACAGGTCGTGAGAGCCGACGGCGAGCTGCGCGCGGAGGGCGTGTCGTTCGCGGCACTCGAGCGCCCGGACGCGCAGCAGGCGCCGATCATCGGCGCACCCCTCTACCTCGGACCGCTGCGCGCGAGCTGGAAGCTCGAACGCAATGCGCAGGAGTGGCGGCTGCGGCTGCGCGATCTGCGCTTCGGACCGGCCGCCCGCGAGATGCCGGCAGCCGCCTTCGATCTGACGTGGAACCGCACGGAGCGCAGCGCTCAGGGGACGCTGGATTCGCTTCCCGCAGCGTCGCTCGCGAGCGTCGCGCGCTGGCTCGCGCCGCATCTGTCACTCGGCGGAATCGAGCTCGGCGGCACGGCGCGCGATGTCGCGTTCCGATGGGACGGACAGACGCCGGCCGGCGAGCGGCTGCGCGTGGAAGCGACGCTCGATGCGCTCACGCTGACCGCGCCTTCTCGGAACTTCGTGCTCTCCGGTCTCGGCGCACGCGTGACGGGAGGCGAAACGAGTCTCACCGTCGAGCTCGAAGCGCCGGCCGCGCAACTGACGCTCGCGGGAGCACCCGAAAGCATCACCGGACTCGAGCTGCGCTCCACGCTCGAGCTCGCACGCGCCGGCGAGGGCTGGGTTCTGACGACGGATCGACTCTCGGTCTCCCACGAGAGCGCGCGCGGTGAACTCGCCGGCGCACTGCGTGCCGCCGTGCCGGAAGCGGAGCCGGAGCTCGCCGTGCGCGTGAGGCTCGCCGAAGCGGACGTCGCCGCGCTGCGAAGCATGCTCGGCGATTTCATCACCGCGACGTTCGGACCGGCCGCAACGGGGCTCGCCGCGGGACGCATCGAGAACGCGCGGTTCGATCTCAACGGGCCCGTGCGCGCGCTGCCCTTCGCGCTCGGAGCGGCCGGCTTCAACGGCACGCTGGAGCTGCGCGAGGGACGTCTGAGCCCTCCGGAGCCCTGGTCGGAAATCGTCGACATCGAGGGTCGCCTCGCCTGGCGCGGCTCCAGCATGCAGCTCGATCTCGATCGCGCGCGCAGCGGGCCGTTCGCGCTCGAGGCCGTGGAGGCGCGCTGGCGTGCCGACGAGCCCGGAGGCTGGGGCGTCACGGGTCAGGCGTCGGCGCGTCTCGAGGAAGCTCTGCCGTGGCTCACCGAGCGCACGACGCTCCAGGAATACGTTCCGCACGCCGGCATGCTGCTGGCGGACGGCGAGGTACTGCTCGATTTCGACGTCGCCGCGCGGCCCGCACCGGACGACGGCTCGGAGCCGCCCCGGCCGCAGGTGCGTCTCGCGCTCTCGCTGGAAGGCGCACGGCTCCAGCCCACGCCTGCGCTGCCGCCAATCGAAGCCGTACGGGGCGCGCTCGCATTCGACGATGGACGTCTGCAGCGCTCTACTCTCACCGCACGCTGGCTGGGCGGGCCGGCGACTCTGCGCGTCATCGAGCGTGTCGACGCCGAGGTGCCCGTTCTGACGGTGGCGGCGCAGGGCACGCTGGATGCGCGGCAGCTCGCCGCCGTGCTCGGACTCGGCACCGAGGCGGCGGTAGCCGGAAACACGTCGTGGGAAGGGGAGCTGCGGTACCGTCGTGACCCCGTTTCTGGAACCGGGGTGTGGCAGGCACGCGCGGAGTCCTCGCTCGAAGGTGTCGCGAGCAGATTACCTGCGCCTTTCGCGAAGGAAGCCGCGGCGCGCTCGCGCCTGCGCATCGAAGCGAGCGGCGAGGGCGAGTCGGCAACGCTCCGCGTGAGTCTCGCGGATCGCTTCCGCGGCGCGTTCGCGCTCTTCCCTGCGGAGAACCGCGAGTGGCGCATCGCGCGCGGTGCCGCGCATTTCGGCAGCGAGGCCGTGGAGGTTCCTGCAGAGCCCGTCGTGCGCGTCGCCGGGCGGATCGAGCGTCTCGATCTGCCGGCGTATCTCGCGGCGTGGCGGAGACTCCAGTCGCGCGCGGACGCGCCGCCGATCAGCGCGGCGCTCGCCGCCGGCGAGCTGCTCGTGGGTAAACGCGGCTTCGCCGACGCACGGCTCGAAGCGGGACCGGCGGACGAGGGCTTCGAGCTGCGCCTTTCGGCCGAAGGGCTCGAAGGGACCGTGCAATGGCCGCGCGAGCCCGGCGCAGAGCAGCCCGTGCGCGTGGAGCTCGTGCGGCTCGTCGTTCCGGCGGACACGAAACCGATCGAGCTCGTGTCGGCGGCCGCCGCGCTCGGTCCGGCGACGACGGTTCTGATCCAGGATCTCACCTGGTCGGATCGAGCGTTCGGTCGCGTCACTGCGTCGGTGCAGAAGAGCGATTCCGGAGTTGCCGTCGACGAGCTGCGGCTCGTGCGTGCATCGGACGAGACACAGGCGACAGTGCGCTGCGATCCGCAGCTTTCGCAGTGCCGCGTCGATCTGCAGCTCGAGAGTCGCGACGCGGCGGCGACGCTGCGCGAGCTCGGCTTCCACGATTCCGTCGCCGCAAAACACGCGCTGATGCGCGCCGAGCTCGACTGGCGGCCACAGGAAGCTGAATCTCCGCTCGAGACACTCTCGGGTACTCTGAACGTCCGCCTGCGTGACGGCGTCGCCCGCGGGCGGCCGCTCACCGAGGGACGCGATCCTGCGCTCCTCGTCGTGCCGGCTCTGCTGCGCGGCGCGGCAGCCGCAGAGGAGTCCGAGGATTCCGCACCGGCTGCTCTCGAGCAGAATCTGAGTTTCTCGGAGCTCACCGCGGACTTCGAGGTCAGGGACGGTCGTGCCGCCACGTCGAATCTGCACTTCGACGGCGATGCGGAGATCATCGTGCGCGGACGCGTGGGGCTCCTCGAGCGCGATTACGACCTCACCGCCTGGGTGCTGCGCGGCGAGGAGCGTCTGCCCGCCGCGCTGCGACGCATGGGCCCGACGGCGCGTGTCGCCGCCGCCTGGCTCGCACTGCGCGAATTCTTCGGCGGGCGCGCCGGGCAGCGTTCGCGCACGGTGCTGAGGCTGCGCGGAACGTGGGATTCGCCGGTGGTCGAGCTCCAGGCTGCCGCGAGCGACGATGCGGATGTGCCGCGTGGCGGTAACGGCGCGCCGGTCATGCAGAGGTGAGGACGAGAGATGGGATCAAGATGCAGAGTCGCCGCGCTGCAGATGACGTCGGGACCCGACGTCGCCGCGAACCTCGCGCAGGCTGCAGCGCTTCTCGAGGAGGCGGCGCACGCCGATGCGGCGGTCGCCGTCCTGCCCGAGAACTTCGCCTTCATGGGGCTCAACGACGCGGACAAGCGCGGAGTTGCGGAAGCCGATGGCGAGGGCCCGATCCAGGAGTTTCTGGCACGGACGGCACGCACGCTCGGACTGTGGATCGTGGCCGGAACGGTACCGCTCCGCGCAGGCGATGACGGCCGCGTCGCCGCGGCCTCGCTCGTCTTCGATGCGAAGGGCGAGCGCGTTGCCCGCTACGACAAGATCCATCTCTTCGACGTCGATATCCCGGGCCGCAACGAAAGCTACCGCGAGTCGGCGCACGTGGCGCCGGGCCGCACGCCGGTCGTGGTCGATACCCCTGCGGGACGGCTCGGGATGGCCGTCTGCTACGATGTCCGCTTCCCGGAGCTCTTCCGTCGCCTGAGCGCGGCCGGAGCCCAGTGGTTCAGCGTTCCGTCGGCTTTCACCGGCCCCACGGGCCGGGCGCACTGGGAGACGCTGCTGCGGGCGCGCGCGATCGAGAACCTGAGCTATGTCGTGGCGCCCGCCCAATCGGGCTTTCACGCGAACGGGCGGGAGACCTACGGGGACAGCCTGATTGCCGATTACTGGGGCCGCGTGCTGAGGAGGCTGCCGCGGGGACGCGGCTGCGTCGTCGCCGAGATCGATCTCGAGGCGCAGGCCGCCGCCCGCGAGAGCTTCCCCGCGCTGGGGCATCGCGTGTTGTAATCGTCGCCAATGGCCTCATTTCCGTAGCATCGCGCGCCGGCCGCACGCGGCCCGCGCCAGCGCCGAAACAGCTTTCCCGAGGAATCCGATGACCCAGACCGCCCAGCCTGCCGATGCCCTGACGCTCGCGCGCGACGTGATCCTGCGTCCGAGCGGGCTCGACGACTCCCGCCTCGACCGCATCGTGGGCGAGGTCCTCTCGCACTCCGTGGACTTCGCCGATCTCTACTTCCAGCTCGCGCGCGAGGAGTCCTGGGCGCTCGAGGACGGCATCGTCAAGGAAGGCAGCGCCAGCATCGAGCAGGGCGTCGGTGTGCGCGCGATCTCCGGTGAGAAGACCGGATTCGCGTACTCCGACGAGATCGTTCTTCCGGCGCTCGAGGAAGCTTCGCGCGCCGCGCGTGCCATCGCCGTGCAGGGCGCGTCGCGACAGGTTCAGGCGTGGCGCTCGCGCGCGGGGCACAGCCTCTATCTTCCCGTCGATCCGGTGGCGACGCTGACGGACGCCGACAAGGTCGCGTGGCTCGAGCGCGTCGACCGCGAGACGCGCAGACTCGATCCGCGCATCGTGCAGGTGATGGCGAGCGTCTCGGCCGTGCACGAGGTCGTGCTCATCGCGACGAGCGAGGGCGAGCTCGCGGCGGACGTGCGCCCCCTCGTGCGCTTCAACGTATCGGTGATCGCCGAGCACAACGGCCGTCGCGAGCAGGGCTACGCCGGTGCGGGCGGGCGCTACACGCTCGCGGAGCTCGTCGCCGACGACCGGCCGCTCGCGCTCGCGCGCGAGGCTGCGCGCCAGGCGCTGATCAATCTCGAGTCCGTGCCTGCGCCTGCGGGTCCGATGACCGTGGTGCTCGGTCCGGGCTGGCCGGGTGTTCTGCTGCACGAAGCCATCGGTCACGGGCTCGAGGGCGACTTCAACCGCAAGGGCACGTCCGCGTTCGCGAACCGCATCGGCGAGCGCGTGGCGAGCGAGGCTTGCACGGTCGTCGACGACGGAACGCTCTCGAGGCGCCGCGGCTCGCTCAACATCGACGACGAAGGCACGCCGACGCAGTGCACCGTGCTCATCGAGAACGGCATCCTGCGCGGCTACATGCAGGACAAGCTCAACGCGCGGCTCATGGGCGGCAGATCCACGGGCAACGGTCGCCGTGAATCCTTCGCGCACGTGACGCTGCCTCGCATGACGAACACGTACATGCGTCCGGGTCCCTACACGCCCGAAGAGATCATCGCTTCCGTCGAGCGCGGCATCTACGCCGTGAACTTCGGCGGCGGGCAGGTGGACATCACATCGGGCAAGTTCGTGTTCTCCGCGAGCGAGGCGTATCTCATCGAGAACGGCCGGATCGGCGCGCCGCTCAAGGGGGCGACGCTCATCGGCAACGGTCCCGACGTGCTGACGCGCGTCACCATGGTGGGCAACGATCTCAAGCTCGATGACGGCGTCGGCACCTGCGGCAAGGAAGGGCAGAGTGTTCCGGTCGGCGTCGGGCAGCCCACGCTGCGCATCGACGGACTCACGGTCGGCGGCACCGGCTGAGCGCTTTCTCCGCGAAGCGCGGGCGAATATCCCTTCTTCTGCTTCGAGGGCGCGCGGCACGCTGCGTGCGCGGCGCGAGCAGGACGCTCGTCTTGCGCGATGGAACGCGGCCGCGCACCGAGCGGGCGGCGGGCGGACGGGGCTCGTCCGTCCGCCGCCTGCGAGGCTGTACGCGCTCCGTTGCGGTTCGGGCTCACGAACCGGAACGGAAGCGCCGTGCAATGAACATAATGCGTAAGGATTCCGCGCGACCGTGTACGAGCGATTCGCAACGCGTCATCCTGCAGTGCAGGCTGTGACGGCCGGCACGCCGGTTCCGCCTGCGGGACCGTAACTTGCTCCGCGGCATTTCAACGACAGCCTCCAGGGAGTGCGTGATGCGCGCCGAGCATGCCGTCGCCGATACCTCACGGCTCGAGCTTCCTGCCGATCTTCTGGCGGAGCTGGAGCGCCGTGGTCCACCGCCCAGAGACGACATGCAGGTCGAGGGCTGGAAACCGTCGCTCTTCACGCGGCTCATCGAGCGGCTGATCGGCGGGCGGGCGCGCTGAACCATCGCGGCAGGCATCGACAGCGAAGTAAGATCACTCCGGGTGCGGCGCGGTGCCTGCGCGATGCAGGCCGGCGCGGGCGCTCTTCGGAAAGCGAGAGAAAGAGAAAATGACGAAGCGCTCCGAGAAGCGCCTGCCCCGTCCCCTCTATGAGGCGCTGCCCTGGCTCTATGTCCTCCTCGGGCTCATCGCTCTCGTCGCGAGCTATCTCGTGCAGAGCCTCGCGGTGCTGAGCGCGCTCCTCGGGCTCGCAGGCTTCGCCGTCCTGCTCGGCGGCGTGGTCGTGCTGCTTCGCCGGCGGGATTTCCGGGAGCTTCGCTCGCAGTACGGCGATCCCGCAGGTCTCGGTGACGCGCCGTCCCGCGAGCGGGACGCGCCTTCCGACTCGCGCGGCTGAAGGTCCGCTCAGTTAGGCTCGTCGGTTTCCGCGGGCTGCACGGTGGGCAGCGTGTCCCCGAAGTCGGTGCGGACGCGAGGCAGGCGCTCGTCCACGTAGATGAGCTCGTGCTTGCCGATGAGCACCACGTCCCCGTCGTTCAGATAATGGCGGCGCACGCGCCGCGCCTTCACGTAGATGCCGTTGGTGCTGTTCAGGTCCTCGATCACGCACGCGTTCTGCGTCGTGACGATCTGGCAGTGATGGCGGCTGACGAAGCGGCTGTCGATCTGCAGATCGTTGTCCGGCGTGCGTCCGACGATGATGCGCCCGATGCGCAGCGGCAGCTCCTGAATCGTGCGGCCGTCGGTCGCGACGAGAATGCGCGCCAGCACGGCGTCCTTCGCGTTCTCCTCGGCGGCAGAGTGCAGAACGCCGCCCGCCTCTCCGGCGCGCCGCGCGTTCTCGAGGCGGATCTGACGTTGCATGTGCTGCTGAGTGCGCGCGGAGTACTCGACCCACTGCAGCTCCGCGATCGCGCTGCGCACGTCGTCGAGCGTCACGTAGTCGCGGTCCGCGGCGAACGCCGCCATCATCGCCGTGTCGCACAGCGTATTGATGAGCCGCGGCACGCCGCCCGTGTAGCGGAAGATCTCCGGATACGTCTCCTCGGCGAAGATCTGCCGGTCGCCGGCGCCGGCGACCTCCAGGCGGTGCTGGATGTACGCGCGCATCTCGGCCGGCGAGAGCGTGCCGAGATGGAACCGCAGGCGGATGCGCTGCGCGAGCTGCACGAGCTCCGGCGCATCGAGCTTCTCGTTGAGCTCCGGCTGGCCCGCGAGGATGATGCGCAGGACCTTGTCCTTGGTGGTCTCCACGCCCGAGAGCAGGCGGATCTCCTCGAGCACGCGCAGGGAGAGGTTCTGCGCCTCGTCGACGATCAGCAGCACCTTGCGTCCCGCCGCGTACTGCTCGATGAGGAAGTTGTTGAGCGTGGCGATCAGCTCCGCCTTCTTCATCCTGAACGGCGAGAAGCCGAACTGCACCAGCACCGCCTGCAGGAAGTCGATCGCGGAAACCTGAGTCTGGTTGATCTGCGCGACGACGACGTCCGACGGCAGCTCCCTGAGGAAGGACTCGATGAGCGTCGTCTTGCCGGAGCCGATCTCACCCGTGATGACGACGAAGCCATCCGTGAACCAGATGGTCGACTCCATGTACGCCTTGGCGCGGGCGTGCTGCTTGCTCAGGTACAGGAACTGGGGATCCGGGCTGAGCCGGAAGGGCAGCTCCTTGAGTCTGAACAGCTCCAGATACATCTGCGGATCGCTTTCCGTCAGGGAAACGTGCTTCGGCGCGACCTTCTCGTCTTGAAGTCACGGTGCGCCCGCGAATCCGCCGCGATGCCCGCCACCGCCCGCGGATGGATTCCGCGGTCCGGTCGATCTTACGGGATACGAATCTCGGGGGCCAAATCGGCAAGCAATTCGCGTGCCCGCCGATCCCGTGCCCGGGGGGTGACCTCGACGACGGTGCAGTGACCGAGCTTGCGGCCCGGGCGCGGCTCCTTGCCGTAATCGTGCAGATGCACGCCCGGCCGGGCCAGCACGCGCTCGCGCGCGGGCATGGTGCCGATGAGGTTGATCATCGCACAGTGACCGCGCGGCGCCGTCGATCCGAGGGGGAGATCCAGGATGGCGCGCAGGTGATTCTCGAACTGGCTCGTCACCGCGCCTTCGATGGTCCAGTGGCCGGAGTTGTGTACCCGCGGCGCCATCTCGTTCGCGAGGAGCTTCCCCGAGCGCACGAAGAACTCGATCGTCAGCACGCCGACATAGCGGAAGTGCTCGAGGACGCGCGTCAGATATCCGGCAGCTGCGCGCTGCAGGCGCGGGGTGCCGAACGGCGCGCGCGTCAGACGCAGGATCCCCTGCGCGTGCACGTTGCCGTTGAGCGGGTAGACGGCCACCTCGCCGCTGCGGCTGCGCGCGCCGATGATCGAGACCTCGCAGTCGAAGGGCACCCACTCCTCGCAGATGAGCGGCACGCCGCCGAGCTCACTCCACGCGTGGTCGACGTCCTCGTGCGTCCGGATCACGGCCTGTCCCTTGCCGTCGTAGCCCATGCGGCGCGTCTTGAGGACGGCCGGCAGGCCGATTTCGCGCACGGCCCGCTCGAGCTGCGGGCGCGAGTCCACCTTCATCCAGCGCGTCGTCGGGATACGGAGCCGCTCGAAGAGCCGCTTCTCGGCTGCCCGGTCCTGCGAGGCCGCGAGGGCCCCGACGGGCGGATGGATGCGCGTGCCCGAGTCGAGCCCGCGCAGCGCCTCGACCGACACGTTCTCCCAGTCGAACGTGATCACGCTGCAGCGTTGCGCGAGCCGGCGCAGAAGCCTCCGATCGGTGAACTCGCCGCAGAGGATCGGCGCGACCTGACCGCCGGGCGTGTCCTCGCTGCGGTCGAGGAACAGGAAGTCGAGACCGAGGGGATAGCCCGCCAAAGCGAGCATCCGGCCGAGCTGGCCGGCGCCGACGATGCCGACTGTCATGCGCGGCCCGGCGCTTCGCGCGGGTCGGGCTGCGCGAGCACGCCCGACGTCTGCTGTTCGCGGTAAGCCGTGAGCGCCGCTTCGATGGCTGGATACTTCAGCGCGAGGATCGCGCAGGCGCCGAGCGCGGCGTTGACGGCGCCGGCGACGCCGATGGCGAAAGTATGAACGGGCACGCCTGCAGGCATCTGCACGATGGAGAGCAGCGAATCGAGACCGTTGAGCGAGCGCGACTGCACGGGAACTCCGAGAACCGGCAGCGTAGTTTTCGAGGCCGTCATGCCCGGCAGATGCGCCGCACCGCCCGCGCCGGCGATGATCACCTCGAGCCCGCGCGAGCGCGCCGTCGAGGCGTACTCGAACAGCAGATCCGGCGTGCGGTGCGCGGACACGACGCGCACCTCGTACGGCACGGAGAGCCGGTCGAGCGTTTCGGCGGCGGCCTTCATCGTCTCCCAGTCGGACGACGAGCCCATGATGATGCCGACGAGCGGTTTCATTGCTGCATTGTAGTGCCGGCGGCCGCGCCTGCGCTAACCCCGGTCCCGCTCGAGCAGGGCGCGCAAGGAGCGGAACAGCTCCCGGGCCGCAGGGCCGGTGGCGCCCGTGCGGCTGCGCTCGGCGCGTGCCGCGGCGACCTGGCGCGCGAAATCCTCCGAGGCGGCGTCCGGGTACGACTGCGCGAGCTCCTCGAGCGCTGCAGGCCCTTCCGCGATCAGCCGCTCGCGCCACGTCTCGATGCGGCGGAAGCGCTGCGCCTCGGCAGCGGCCTTGAGGCTGCGCTCCGCGAGCGCGGCACGGATGGGCTCGAGATCGACCTCGCGCATCAGCCGTCCGATGAACTGCCGCTGCCGCGCGGCCGCGGCGCGGCTCGTGATGCGCTTCGCTTCGTCGATCGCGTCCCGGAGCCGCTCGGGCAGATCGAGCGCATCGAGCTCCGCATCGCTCAGCTCGACGAGCTGCTCACCGAGCTCCTGCGCGGCCTGAGCTGCACGCTTGCGTGCGCTCTTGCTCGGCAGCTCGTCGACGTCGTCCGGTGAATTCTCCTGCATGCGCGATCATCCCGTTGCGCCCGGGATCGAGGGCAGCGACTGCTACAATTCTGCCCCAAGCACGCAAGGCGAGCGGAAGACCCATGCAGCAGGCAGTCGACAGGACACGGATCCCGGAGCTCGAGAGCGTGGTGAGCCTCGCCCTCGAGGAGGCGCGGCGCCGCGGCGCCACCCAGTGCGAGGCGGACGCGAGCCTGCAGCAGGGTCTCTCCGCCACCGTGCGTCTCGGCGAGGTGGACACCATCGAGTATCAGCGCGACCGGGGCCTCGGAGTCACGGTGTACATCGGCAAGCGCAAGGGGTCGGCGAGCACGGCCGATCTCGGGCCTCAGGCCGTGCGCGAGACGGTGGAAAAGGCGTGCACGATCGCACGCTACACCGCCGAGGATCCATGCGCGGGACTTGCCGATCCGGAGGATCTCGCGCGCGAGATTCCCGATCTCGATCTCGATCATCCCTGGTCGCTCACGCCGGAGCAGGCCGTCGAGCTCGCGCGTGCCTGCGAGTCCGCGGGCCTTGCAGTCGACCGGCGTATCACGAACTCGGAAGGCGCCACCGTCGGCAGCAACCGCGGCGTGCGCGTGTACGGCAACTCGCACGGCTTTCTCGCCGGCTACTGCAGCACGAGCCATTCGGTGAGCTGCGTGCTGCTCGCCTCGGACGGCGACGAGATGCAGCGCGACTACTGGTACACGACCGCGCGCGATCCCGCCGATCTCGAGGCTGCCGAAGCGGTCGGACGGAAAGCCGGCGAGCGCGCCGTCGCGCGCCTCGGTGCGCGCAAGCTCGCCACCCGGCGCGTGCCGGTGCTGTTCGCGCCGGAGATGGCGCGCGGACTGTTCGGTCATTTCATCGGCGCCATCCGCGGCGCGAGCCAGTATCGCAAGGCTTCGTTCCTGCTCGGCGCCGCGGGTCAGCAGGTGTTCCCGGCGTTTCTGCAGATGCACGAGCGGCCGCACATTCCGAAGGCGCTCGCGAGCAGTCCGTTCGATGCCGAAGGCGTGGCGACGCGGGATCGCGATCTGGTGAGCGGCGGCGTGCTGCAGGGCTACGTGCTGAGCAGCTATTCCGCGCGCAAGCTCGGGCTCAGGACGACGGGCAACGCGGGCGGTATTCACAATCTCATCGTGACGTCGAGCGCCGAAGCGCCGGATTTCGCGCAGCTCCTTGCGCGCATGCGCACGGGGCTCCTCGTCACGGAGCTGATGGGCCAGGGCGTCAACGGCGTCACGGGCGACTATTCGCGCGGCGCGAGCGGCTTCTGGGTGGAAGAGGGAGCGATCGCGTATCCGGTGCAGGAGATCACCATCGCCGGAAACCTGCGCGAGATGTACGCGAACATCGTCGCCGTGGGGAGCGACGTCGACACGCGCGGCGCGATCCGCACCGGCTCCGTGCTGCTCGAGGGAATGACCGTCGCGGGCGAGTGATCGCCCTCACCCCTTTCCTTCTCCCCGTCTGACGGGATGAGCCTGCCGCGCGATGCGAGACGGCTGAGGAGTCGCCGATGCGCCCGCGGTCTGCAGATCCTCGTCGATGAGCATGCGCAGCGTGCGGTCCGCGCAGCGCTCGTGCCAGGCTTCATTGAGGTGCTCGAAGATCCGGTCCACGGCAGGCAGCGGTGACACCCGCGGCAGGAGATGCCCCGACCGCTGATTGCGCGCGACGTCGAGGATCTCGAGCACGCCGATGCGGCCGATGTCGCGGCCCGGAACGAGCTCACCCTTCTCGGTCACGATGAGGAGCCCTGCACGCTCGAGTGCTGTGACGATCTCGGCGACCGCGGCGCTCGGCAGCGCGAGGTCCCGCGCGAGAGCGCCGACCGTCCAGCGCTTCTCGCCCGTCACATGGGCGCGTCCGACGAGATACATCACCCGTATCGCGAGCTGCTCTGTCTCGGCGGCCGACAGGCGCAGCTCTTCGAGGCCGAGGCGCAGGTAACCCGGATTCTGCACGTAGAAGGAGAGCCGCGCGCCTGCGAGCAGGATGAGCCAGCCGAAGTACGTCCACAGCACCGCCGCGACGATGACGGCGAAACCCGCGTACACGATCGTCAACCGGACTGAGTAGACGACGAATCGGGTGAACATCGTGCCGACCGCCGCCCACAGCACGCCTGCCACGACTGCGCCGATCAGTGCCGCCCGAAGCTGCACGCGGGTGTTCGGGACCAGCATGTAGAGCACGGTGAAGACGGCGGTCACCATCGCGTACGGCGCGAGCCTCAGGGCATGCGCCATGAGGTCCGCCGCGAACGGCTGCTCGGTCAGCTCGCGCACCACTGCGCTCTGCAGCGCGGCGTGCGAGAGGCCGATGAACCCGACGAGCAGGATGGGTCCGATGACGAGCAGGCTCAGATGCTCGGCGATGCGCCGCCCGAAGCTGCGGGGCTGCTGAACGTGCCAGAGGAAGTTGAAGCTCTCTTCGACCTTCCGGATCGTGCCGAGCAGCGTCCAGACGAGCAGGGCGAAGCCGAGCGATCCCACGATGCCGCCGCTCACGCTGTCGGCGAACTCCATCGTGCGATCGGTCAGCTCCTTCGCGCTCTGCGGGCCGAGCGGACGGAAGAACTCGCCCACGATGGGCTCCAGCTCGCGATGCGCGCCGAAGACCTTGAGGATCGCGAAGGCGAAGGCGAGCAGCGGAATGAGCGCGAGCAGCGTCGTGAAGACGAGCCCCATCGCGCGCAGATTGATCTGGCCGCGCCACAGATCGCGCAGCACGGCGTAGGGATAGCGCAGCAGTCGTACGATGACCGCCGCGGGGTCCGGGCCGACGGACGCAGGGCCGAACAACCATCGGTCCAGAAAGTCCCAGAGTCTGTTCCACACGTGCGCTGCGTCCGCTCGACTTCAGGGCTCTGTGCTCCTGCGCCGGCCCGCACAGGTTAAGTGCCTGACATGTCCCTGTCACTCGGCTACAGTCGGTCGAGGACTTCACGCCCATGAACGCCGGACGCTTCCCGCAGCGTATCGTCTGCCTCACGGAGGAGACCACCGAGACGCTGTATCTCCTCGGCGAGGAGTGGCGCATCGTGGGCATCTCCGGCTTCACCGTGCGTCCACCGCGGGCGCGCAGGGAGAAACCGAAGGTCTCCGCATTCACCAGCGCGAAGCTCGAGAAGATCCTCGCGCTCGAGCCGGATCTCGTGCTGGGCTTCTCGGATCTGCAGGCCGACATCGCGGCCGGGCTGGTGCGCGCGGGCGTGCAGGTGCACGTGTTCAATCAGCGCAGCGTCGAGGAGATCCTGCGCATGATCCTCGTGCTGGGTGCCATGATCGGCCGCGAGCCGCAGGCCGCGGCGCTCGTCGCGCGGCTGGAGGAAGGGCTCGACGCCGTGCGCGCGCGTGCGGCGCTGCTGCCGCGCAGACCCCGCGTGTACTTCGAGGAGTGGGACGATCCGCAGATCTCGGGCATCCGCTGGGTTTCCGAGCTGATCGGCATCGCGGGCGGCGAGGACTGCTTCCCCGAGCTCGCGCAGCGGCCGCTCGGGCGCGAACGCATCGTCGCCGATCCGCTCGAAGTCCCGCGCCGCGCGCCCGACATCATTCTCGGCTCGTGGTGCGGCAGGAAGTTCAGGCCGGAGGCCGTCGCGGCACGGCCGGGCTGGCAGCAGGTGCCCGCCGTCGCGCGCGGCTGGCTGCGCGAGATCAAGTCGTCTCTGATCCTTCAGCCGGGGCCCGCGGCGCTCACCGATGGCGTGCGCGCGATCCAGGACGTGTTCTTCGAATGGGCCGGATCGGAAGCCGGCGGCGCCGTCACTGCGTCTCGGGACCCGTGAGGCGCTCGAGGGCCTCACGGTACTTCTCGCTCGTCCGTCTGATGATCTCCGGCGGCAGGCGCGGTCCCGGCGGCTGCTTGTTCCAGTCGAGCGTCTCGAGATAGTCGCGCACGAACTGCTTGTCGAAGCTCGGCGGGCTGATCCCGACCTGGTAAGTGTCGGCGGGCCAGAAGCGCGAGGAGTCGGGCGTGAGCGCCTCGTCGATCAGCGTGAGCGTACCCTGCTCATCCACGCCGAACTCGAACTTGGTATCGGCGATGATGATGCCGCGCCGGATCGCGTAATCGGCCGCGAAGCGGTACAGCGCAATCGCGGCGTCGCGCACGCGCGCGGCGAGCCCGGCGCCGATGAGGCGCTCCACGGCATCGAAGCTGATGTTCTCGTCGTGCGCACCGACGGCAGCCTTGGTCGCCGGCGTGAAGATCGGCTCGGGCAGCTTCTCGGCGAGGCGCAGTCCCTTCGGCAGCTCGATGCCGCACACGCGTCCGGTCGCCTGGTAATCCTTCCATCCCGATCCGATGAGATAACCGCGCACGACGGCTTCGACCGGCAGCGCCTTCAGGCGCCGGACGATCACCGCCCGGCCCTCGAGCAGCTCGAGCTCGTAGGGGTCCCTCACCACGCTCTCGACGGGGCGGCCCGTGAGGTGATTCGGCACGATGTGCCGCGTGCGCTCGAACCAGAAGTTGGAGATCTGGGTGAGCACGCGCCCCTTGTCCGGGATGGGATCCGGCAGGACGACGTCGAAGGCCGACAGGCGATCGGTGGTGACGATCAGCATGGACTCGTCGTCCACCGCGTAGATGTCGCGAACCTTGCCCTCGTGGATCTTCGTAAGCCCGCGCAGCGCGGTGCGATAGACGGTGATCGATGACATGGAGTTTCCGGGCCGCGGGAGAGGCGCCCTGCGGTGCTTGGTACTATAGCAAGCACATGGCGACGTGGACCGGAAAACTGGTCGGCGGACTGATCGGGATGCTCACGCTGGGCCCGTTCGGTGCCGCGCTCGGCGTCGCGCTCGGTCATCAGTACGACGCGAACGTCGACAGGGAGCGCAACGCCGCAGGAGGCGCGGGAACCGACCCGCAGACTGCAGGCGAGCAGCTCTTCCGCTCGACGTTCCGCGTGATGGGCAAGATCGCCAAGGCCGACGGGCGCGTGTCGGAGCAGGAAATCGCCGCGGCGCGCGCGGTCATGGCGGAGCTGCGGCTGGATCCGGCCCAGGTGCGCGCTGCGATCGAGCACTTCACCGCCGGCAAGCAGCCGACCTTCGACCTCGACGCGGAGCTCGAGCAGCTGCGCCGTGCGTGTGGCGACCGTCGCGATCTGCTGCGCGTCTTTCTCGAGATCCAGGTGCGCGCCGCGCTCGCCGGAAACAACCTGGAGCCGCCGGCGAGAGCTGCGCTGCAGCGGACCGCGCGCGCCCTGGGCTTCTCGCTCCTCGAGCTCGCACACATCGAAGCGGTGCTGCGCATCCGGAGCGGAAGCTTCTCGCGCGAGGCGCCGCGCACGAGCCTCTCCGAGCAGCTCGACCAGGCGTACGAGGTGCTCGGCGTCAGCCCTCAGGCGAGCAACGAGGAAATCGCCAAGGCCTATCGCCGTCAGCTGAGCCGCCACCATCCGGACAAGCTCAAGGCGAACGGCCTGCCCGAGTCGATGATCGAGCACGCCAAGCAGCGCACCCAGCAGATCATCGAAGCATATGAGCTGATCCGCGGGCACCGGGGGATGTAGACTTCCCATCCATGCTGCCTCGCTGGATCGCCCCTTCGATTCTCTCCGCGGACTTCGCACGCCTCGGCGAAGAGGTGAACGCCGTGCTCGCGGCGGGTGCGGACCTCGTGCACTTCGACGTGATGGACAATCACTACGTGCCCAATCTCACGATCGGGCCGCTCGTGTGCGAGGCGCTGCGCAAGCACGGCATCACGGCGCCGATCGACGTGCACCTCATGGTCAAGCCCGTCGACCGCATCGTGCCGGACTTCGCGGCGGCAGGAGCCACGTACATCACGTTCCATCCGGAGGCGTCGGAGCACGTCGACCGCACGATCGAGCTCATTCGCGAGCACGGGTGCAAGCCGGGCCTGGTGTTCAATCCGGCGACACCGCTCGACTGGCTCGACTACACGCTCGAGAAGCTCGACATGGTGCTCATCATGTCGGTCAATCCGGGCTTCGGCGGGCAGAAGTTCATCCCGAGCGCACTCACGAAGCTTCGAGAGGCGCGGCGGCGCATCGATGCGTCGGGCCGGCCGATCCGGCTCGAGATCGACGGGGGCGTGAAGGTCGACAACATCGCCGAGATCGCGCGCGCGGGTGCGGATACCTTCGTCGCCGGATCGGCGATCTTCGGCAGCAAGGACTACGCGGCGACGATCCGCGCGATGCGGGAGCATCTGCGATCCGTCGCACCGGCGGGCACCTACACGGCGTAAACCCGCGAGTTCAGGCACCCGGAAAGCGGAAGGCCCGGAGCCTTGCGGCACCGGGCCTTCGCACATCCGACTGCCGGCTCGCGCCGGAGCTCGTTCAGTCTTCGTCGTCCTCGTCGTCGAAGTGCGCAGCGCGCGCCGCCGGTGCAGCGGCAGCCGACGCGGCCGCGGCGGCGGGCTTCGCCGGCACGACCACGGGGCGCGTCTTCATCTTCGGGCGGGCGTTGAAGACGACGATCGTCTTGCCCGTGGCGCGCAGCAGACCCTGCTCCTCGAGCACCTTCAGCACGCGGCCCGCCATCTCGCGCGAGCAGCCGACGAGGCGCGACAGCTCCTGACGGCTGACCTTGATCTGCATGCCTTCCGGATGCGTCATCGCGTCCGGCTCGTTGCAGAGGTCCATGATCGCGTGCGCGACCCGGCCCGTGACGTCGACGAACGCGAGGTCGCCGAGCTTGCGGTTCGTACGGTCGAGGCGCGTGGCGAGCTGAGTGGCGAGCTCGAAGATGAGCCCCGGGCTTTCCGCCGCGATCTGGCGGAAGCGCGGGTACGTCATCTCGGCCAGCTCACACTGATTGCGCGTGCGCACCCATGCGCTGCGCGCGGGCTGCTCGTAGAAAAGGCCCATCTCGCCGAAGAACTGACCCTTGTTGAGGTAGGCAAGAACCATCTCGTTGCCTTCCTCGTCCTCGATCATCACTTCGACGGAGCCGCTGATTATGTAGTACAGGACGTCGGGGAGGTCGCCCGCGTGGATGACGACCGTCTTCGACGGAACCGTGCGGATCCGGCAATAGCTGAGAAAGCGGTTGATGGCTGGTATGTCGCTCAGCGGCCGGATGTTTTCTTCCATTTTTCACTGCCCCCCGAGATCGCGTGATGTGTGACGCGATGGCGGCTTTTTATACATATGTTCGGTGAACTGCAAGCGAGAACGGCGTCACGGGACTCCGAACTTCCCGCGACGGTCGCGTTTTCTGTGACGTGCGTCAGAGCCAGTACGCCGTAGTGGTCATGACCTTCGCGGTCGCGCGCATGAGCGCCCGGACCGGACCGGGGAGCTCTGCTGCACCTGCGGCACGAGCCTTCGCGCCGTGCGCGATCTCATCTTCCCGCATGGCGATGAGGATCGCGCGGCTGCGCGCGTCCTGCCGTGGAAGCCGCTCCAGATGCCCGTTCAGGTGACCTTCGACCTGCCGCTCGGTCTCCGAGACGAACCCGAGGCTGACCCGGTCGCCGAAGGCTGCCGCGAGGGCGCCGATCGCGAACGAACCCGCGTACCAGAAGGGCTTGAGCAGGCTCGGCCGCGAATGCAGCTCCTCGAGCCGGGTCTCGCACCAGGCGAGGTGATCCGCCTCCTCGCGGGCCGCCTTGAGGAGCATCTCCCGCGTTTCGGGCGACCGGGCCACGGCCGCCTGGCCGTGGTAGAGCGCCTGCGCGGCGACCTCACCGGCATGGTTGACCCGCATCAGCCCGGCTGCGTGGCGCCGCTCGGCTTCGGACATGGAGGCCTCGTCTCCCGGCTTGCCGGGGGTGGGCCGCGAAGCCTTGGCTTCGGCAAAGATGGAGCGCAGGGCCCGGTCGGCGGCGGTGATCAGGGGATCGAGGAGGCGTTCGGCTGGCATGGCCCAATTATAAGGAGAGCGGCAGCAACGGCTCGTCCGGCTTTGCATTGCACGGATGGCTTGAGTACACTTCCGCGCCTTTTCGATAGCCCGCCTGCGCCTTGGTCGAGGCGCCTTGCGGCGGGTGGAGCCAAGAGGATGAAGACGGTTTTCGCCAAGCCCGGCAAGGTCCGAGGCGACTGGTATCTCATTGACGCGACGGACAAGACGCTCGGGCGTCTTGCCACGCAGATCGCCCATCGCCTCAAGGGCAAGCACAAGCCGGACTACAGTCCGCACGTCGACATGGGCGACCACATCGTCGTGGTCAACGCCGAGAAGATCCGTGTCACGGGGCGCAAGCTCCGCGACAAGATCTACTACCACCACACCGGGTACATCGGCGGCATCAAGTCGATCGCGCTCGAGAAGCTCCTCAAGGAGCATCCGGAGCGGGCGATCGAGTTCGCGGTGAAGGGCATGCTGCCGAAGAACCCCCTCGGGCGGCGGATGTTCAAGAAGCTCCACGTCTTCGCGGGCGCGGAGCATCCGCACACCGCCCAGCAGCCGAAGCCGCTGGAAGTCTAGTTCGAGGTTCAGGTAAGGCTCATGGCACTGATTCAGCATTACGGCACCGGCCGCCGCAAGACCGCGACGGCGCGGGTGTACCTGCGGCCCGGCACCGGCAAGATCACGGTGAACGACCGGCCGCTGGAGGAGTTCTTCGGCCGCGAGACCGGACGCATGATCGTCCGTCAGCCGCTCGAAGCCGTGCAGCTCGCGGACCGCTTCGACGTGATGGTCCGCGTCTCCGGCGGCGGCACCACGGGGCAGGCCGGCGCGATCCGTCACGGCATCACGCGCGCGCTCATCCAGTATGATGAGACGCTGCGCAAGCCGCTGCGCGCTGCGGGCTTCGTCACGCGCGATGCGCGCGAGGTCGAGCGCAAGAAGGTCGGCCGCCGCAAGGCCCGCCGCGGCACGCAGTACTCGAAGCGCTGAACTTCCCCGGCCGGCCCCTGCATCTGGCAAGGGCCGGCACTGGGACGGTAGTATTTCGGGAGCACTCGGCGGGCGCTGCGCGGACCGCCACCGCCCGTCGGCAAACGATCTTCTTGGGGGATCGTCTAGCGGTAGGACAGCGGACTCTGACTCCGTTAACCTAGGTTCGAATCCTAGTCCCCCAGCCAAACACGAAGGCCCGCCACACGGCGGGCCTTCTCCTTTTCCGGGACGTTCTCCGCGACGCGCGTCCACGCGAGACAGCCGAGCGCGACAGGCGAGTCGGTCACGAGCAGCGCGCCGTGCCGGTAGAGTTGTGCGGCGTCGCGAGGGGTGCGCACGTCGACCGCCCACAGCGCGCCCGAAGGGTCGGCCCACACGATACCGCCGCCGATCCGTGTGAGACCGTCGAGCAGCTCGTTCGCCGTCGCATCCGGCCGCATCACCACCATCAGCGTCGTCGCGCCGGCAGGCGGGAGCGAGGCTCCGAAGCCTGCAGCGAGCACAGTGAGCGTGAGCACCGAGAGTGCCGTTCGGCCCGCTCCGCGAACGTGATCACGTCCCGCATTTCTGCGTCGCAGTGCGAGCCCGGCTGCGACGAAAGCCGCTCCGAAAGCGAAGAACCACAGCAGGTCCCAGACGAGCGGTACTTCCGAATCCATCCGGATGCGATGGATCGCGAGGATCCAGTGCGACAGCACGCCATCGAGCACGTGCCACACGCCGAAGCCGATCAGCAGTCCCGCGAGCAACCGCCGTCCTCGCGGCACCGCCGTCGATGTCCGATGTGCGCGCCAGAGCAGCCACAGTCCCAGCACGCAGATCACGTACATCAGCGCGTGAAACAGACCGTCGGCGAGGATCTGCACGCGCAGATCGCGGAACGCGGCGCCGTCGAGTCCGCTCAGCAGGTGATGCCACTGCAGCACCTGGTGCAGGAGGATGCCGTCGAAGAAGCCGCCGAGCGCGAAGCCGATCAGGAGGCAGGCGCTGTCGAAGCGTCGCAGCGAGTCATTCGATCCGGGTGATGCAGTCGCTGAGTGCGGCACGAGACACGCTCCGCGGCGTCGCGAGCCATCGCATGAGCAGTCTTCGTGCCCGCGTCGGCGCGAGAGACGGGATGACGTCTCGCGCCGACCCGAGTGACGCGCGTCTTCAGATCGTGCGCACGCCGTCGTTCGTGCCGACGAGCAGCACGTCCGCCGGCCGCTGCGCGAAGAGACCCACCGTGACGACGCCGGGAATCTGGTTCAGCTCGCGCTCGAGCGCGACCGGATCGGGGATCGTGAGGCCGTGCACGTCGAGGATGTGATTGCCGTTGTCGGTGACGAAGCCCTGGCGCCAGACGGGACGGCCGCCGAGCGCGGAGAGTCGGCGCGCCACCGACGAGCGCGCCATCGGGATCACCTCGATGGGCAGAGGGAAGCGGCCGAGAGTCTCGACCAGCTTGCTCTCGTCGACGATGCAGACGAAGAGCCGCGAGGCGTCGGCGACGATCTTCTCGCGCGTGAGTGCGCCGCCGCCGCCCTTGATGAGACGTCGGTCACGGGTCGCCTCGTCGGCGCCGTCGACGTAGAGCTCCAGCGCATCGACGTCGTTGAGGTCGCGGACCTCGATGCCGGCGGCGCACAGGCGCGCGGTCGAGGCCTCGGAGCTCGAGACGGCCGCAGCGATGCGTCCGCGCGCGGCGAGGGCATCTATGAAGTAGTTCACGGTCGAGCCGGTGCCGACGCCCACGATCATGTCGTCCTTCACGTAGGCGAGGGCTGCCTGTGCGGCCCGGCGCTTCTGCTCGCTGGTGTCCATCTGCGGCTCGCCTCCTGCGGCGGTTTCACTCCTGCAGAAACGAAGATGCCCGCTTGCGCGGGCATCTTCAGGGATTCGATTCGGTGAGCGCGGAAGCCGGTTCCGCGCTCACCGAGTTCAAGGCCTACTTCTTCTTGGCGGCTTTCTTCTTGGCCTTCTTTTTCGCTTTGGCCATGTTGGCTCTCCATTGTCGGGTTAGTCCGAGGTCGGAGTATATACACGCGAAACGAAATTACAAGCAATCACCCTTGACATCCGGACGTGCATCACCTCGCGGCGTGCTCGAGTGAGAGGATCAGCTTCCAGTGCGAGGGATCGACGGGCATCACGGAGAGACGATTGCCCTTCTGCAGAAGAGGGAGTCCCGCGAGCTCCTTCGCGTGGCGGCGCAGCTCCGCGAGCGTGATCGTGCGGGCGAGGCGCCGCTTCAACTTCACGTCGACCATGTACCAGCGCGGCGCGGCCGGATCGCTGTCGGGATCGTAGTAGCGACTGCCGCGCTCGAAGGCCGTGTGATCGGGATAACCCTCCTTCACGACCTCGACGATGCCGACGATGCCCGGTTCGTCGCAGCTCGAGTGATAGAAGAAGGCCAGATCGCCCTTCTTCATCTGGTCGCGCAGCATGTTGCGGGCCTGATAATTGCGCACGCCGTCCCATGAGGTCGTCGCGTGCGGCGAGGCCGCGAGATCGTCGATGGAGAAGGTCGAAGGTTCGCTCTTCAGGAGCCAGTAGCGCACGTCACGATCCCCTCTTCGGTCACGACCGCATCCAGCCACACGTCGTGCGGAGCGGATGCGAGCCGCGGCACCTGCTGAAACGAGTACGCGAGTCCGATCAGCCGCGGCCCGCGCCACACGCGGCGCAGATGCCGGAAGGCGAACGCGCGGTCGTAGTAGCCGCCGCCCATGCCGAGACGCATGCCCCGCGAGTCGAAGCCCACGAGCGGCACGAACGCCAGGTGGAGCCAGCGCGCGCCGATCGTGCGGCCGCCGCGCGGCTCGAGAATGCCGAGCCTGTTGGGCCGCACTTCGCCTTCGAGACGAACGAAGCGCATGCGGCGCGTACGGGGCTCGATGCGCGGCAGATAGATCTCGCAGCCACGCGAGCGCGCGAGCTCGATGAGCGGTCGCGTATCGAGCTCCTCGGGCAGGGAAGCGAAGAGGGCGATGCGCCGGCCGGGGGCGAGACGGACGTGGCGGTCGACGTGACGGGCCACCAGCTTCGCGGCGCGGGCGCGCTCCGCGGGAGGCACCGCCCTTCGGCGGGCTCGCAGCGATGCCCGCAGTTGCCTGCGGGCATCGGCGAGCGGGGAATCAGGATGCGCCACCCGCATGTGCCGGTGCGAACCGTTGCTCTCGAGCCAGAGCAACAAGTGGGACAGGCTGCGACAGGTAAGGCTTTCCGCTCATGGCGGACCTGCACAATTCTGCCGGCAAGCCCGTGTGTCCCATGGGTGTTTCAATTAGGGTCGAGAGGTAACCCGGCCCGCTTGTCGAACACCGCAGGCGACGCACCTTCACTTTACACGAGTGCGCCCCGCGGAGGGAGGCCGCATTTCTGCTTATCTGCTCACAGCTCGAGCTGCTGACCGCGCTCGAGCGTGGCCTCGACCTGCTCGCGCATGCGGCGCAGCCGGCTGCTCACTTCGGCATCGAGCGCCGCCTCGCGCTCCTTGAGCTTGAGCAGCTCGTTCGCGAGATTGAGAGCGACCATCACCGCGATGCGGTCGTGACCCACGACCCGGCCGCTGTCGCGGATCTCACGCATGCGGGCGTTGAGATATTCGGCGGAATCGAGGAGCGCGGAGCGCTCTTCGTAGGGGCAGGAGACGAAGTATTCCTTCTCCAGAATGCGCACGCTGACGCGTGCCTGGTCCTGTGAGCTCACGACGGGCCGTGCTCCATGGTCTTCAGCCGCCCGATCATCGCCTCGACGCGCGCCCGGACCTGCTCGTTCTTCTGCACGAGACTGGCACGCTCGCCGACCAGCGCCTCGTGCCGCTGCCGCAGCGCACGGTTCTCTTCCTTGAGCTGCTGCACCGTGGCGACCAGCTCTTCGATGCGTTGTTCAAGGCGCCTGAGCTCGAGATCGAGCTGCGTTCTTGTTGTGTCGCTCATGTCGAAAACTATAGAGCCCCCCTTCTCACGGGGTCAACGAGAAAAGAGCGGGCATCCGGCTTCAGGCATAATGTGCACGAGGATGCACGCGACGACTTATTCCAGACTCAGCCAGGCGCTGCGCGACGCGCACTCCATGGCCAACGCCGCCGAGGCGCACGGGACCCTCACGGGTGCGCTCTGTGCGACCGTCGGCTATCGCTTCGAGGACTGGCTGAACGAGATCCTCCCGGACGGGCAGGCGCAGCCCGAGTCGACGGCCACCCTCGAGGAGATCTTCCGCGAGACGGCCGAAGCGCTCGCGGGCCGCAACATGGAGTTCCAGCTCCTGCTCCCCGAGGACGACGAGCCGATCGCCGAGCGCGCGGCGGCGCTCGGTGAGTGGTGCGTAGGGTTCCTCTATGGTCTCGGCGCGAGCGCCCTGGCCGATCCCCGGCAGCTCCCGGGCGAGGTCGGCGAGATCGTGCGCGACCTCACCGAGATCAGCAGCGTCGGCGTCGACCGCACCGCGAGCGAGGAATCGAACGAGAGCGCCTATGCCGAGCTCGTCGAGTTCGTGCGCGTCGGCGTGCAGCTCGTCTTCGAAGAGCTCGAGCCGCTGCGCCAGCCCATCGAGCGTTCCTCCGGCACTCTCCACTAGAAGATGCGGAGAGTCCGGTCGATTCCGAAGGAGGAGTTCGCGCGCCGGCGGCGCCAGCTCATGCGGCTCATGGGCCGCGACGCGATCGCCATCGTCCCGGCGGCACCCATCCGCCATCGCAACGGCGACGTCGAGTACCCCTATCGCCAGGACAGCGACTTCTTCTACCTGACGGGCTTTCCCGAGCCCGAGGCCGTCGCCGTCCTCGTGCCCGGACGCGAGCAGGCAGAGTACGTGCTCTTCGTGCGCGAGCGCGACCCGGCGCGTGAGACCTGGGACGGCAAGCGCGCGGGCCCCGAAGGCGCGACGCGCGACTACGGCGCGGACGACGCCTTTCCGATCACCGACATCGACGAGATCCTCCCCGGGCTGATGGAGAACCGCACGGCGGTCTACTACGCCATGGGCGTGCACCCGGAGTTCGATCAGCGGGTGGTCGGCTGGGTCAATCAGCTCCGCGCGCAGGCGAAGCACGGCCGTCATCCGCCGCACGAGTTCGTGGCGCTCGACCACATCCTGCACGACATGCGGCTCTACAAGTCGCGTGCCGAGCTCGCGCTCATGCGCGAGGCCGCGCGCATCGCCGCGCAGGCCCACATCCGCGCCATGCGTTTCTGCCGGCCGGGTGTCCACGAGTACGAGGTGATGGCGGAGCTGGTGCACGAATTCCGCCGGCACAACGCCGATCCGGCCTATCACCCGATCGTGGGCGGAGGTGCCAACGCCTGCATCCTGCACTACCGCGAGAATGACCAGGTGCTGCGCGACGGGGATCTGCTCCTCATCGACGCCGGGTGCGAGTACCAGTGCTACGCCTCGGACATCACGCGCACCTTCCCCGTGAACGGCCGCTTCACGCCCGAGCAGCGCGCCGTCTACGAGATCGTACTCGAGGCCAACCTCGCGGCCATCGCGAAGGTGAAACCCGGCAATCACTGGAACGAGCCTCACGATGCCGCGGTGCGCGTCATCACCCAGGGTCTCGTGAAGCTGGGTCTGCTCAAGGGACGCGTGTCGGCCCTGGAGCGCGAGGGTGCCTACCGCCGCTTCTTCATGCATCGCACCGGCCACTGGCTGGGCATGGACGTTCACGACGTAGGGGACTACAAAGTAGGCGACGAATGGCGCGTCCTCGAGCCGGGCATGGTGCTGACGATCGAGCCGGGCATCTATATCCCCGCGCATCTGCGCGGGGTGCCGCGCCGCTTCCGCAACATCGGCATCCGCATCGAGGACGACGTCGTCGTCACGCGTGACGGCGCCGAAGTGCTCACCTCCGATGTGCCGAAGGACCCCGACGAAATAGAAGCGCTGATGGCAGCCGCATGAGCTCCGTGTCCGTGCCTTCCGCCGATCGTACCGTGCGGGATCAGACGGGTTCCCGTGCGGGAGAAACAGGAGTGAGCGGCGGTCGCCGGGTGAACGAGGCACTGAAGACGTTCGATGTCGCCATCGTGGGCGGCGGCATGGTCGGCGCGAGCCTTGCCCTCGCGCTCTCGGGGACGGGGCTCGCGGTTCTGCTGATCGAAGGCGTCGCGCCGGACAGCGACGCCCAGCCGAGCTTCGACGACCGCACCACCGCGCTCGGCAACGCCAGCCGGAGAATCCTCCAGTCCATCGGCGCCTGGGACGCCATTGCGCCGTACGCTGCGGCCATCCGCACCATTCATGTTTCCGACGCCGGTCGCTTCGGCTTCGCGCGCCTTCGCGCCGAAGAGCAGGGCGTCGAGGCATTCGGTTACGTCGCCGCCAACCGCGTCATCGGCCGTGCGCTGTGGTCGAAGCTCAGGGACGCACCCGGCATCGAGATCCGCGTACCGGTACGCACGGAACGCGTCGAGCTCGCTCCCGACCTGGCGCGTCTCGATCTCGTGCACGGTGACGGAACACCGGAGCGCGTGAGCGCCCGGCTCGTCGTCGCCGCGGACGGTGCGCACTCTGCCGTGCGCGCAGCAGCGGGTATCGGCGCGCGGGTGGAGGACTACGGACAGGTGGCCGTCGTCGCGAACGTCGCAGCGGACCGGCCGCACGACGGCACCGCTTTCGAGCGCTTCACGTCTTCGGGCCCGCTCGCCGTTCTGCCGCTCCACGATGGCAGCTACACGGTCGTGTGGGCGCTCACGCCGCAGCGCGCCGCCGAGATGCTCGCTCTCGACGCTGCGAGCTTCCTGCGCGAGCTGCAGGGGCGCTTCGGCTGGCGCGCGGGGCGCTTCGTCCGCATGGGCCGGCGCGCTTCCTATCCGCTGAAGCTCACGCGCGCGGAGCACACGGTCGCGCAGCGCGCGGTGCTGATCGGCAATGCCGCCCAGGCGCTGCATCCGGTGGCGGGACAGGGTTTCAATCTCGGGCTGCGCGATGCGGCAATGCTCGCCGAGATCCTCGTCGATGCGCGCGAGGACGTGGGCGCCGCCGAGCCGCTCGCACGTTTCGCCGAGTGGCGTCAGACGGATCGCCGCGGTGTGATCTCCTTCACCGACGGCCTGGTCAAGCTGTTCGGCGATACGCGGCCGGGCATGAGCTTCGTGCGCAACCTCGGGCTCCTGCTCTTCGATCTCACGCCGCCGGCGAAGAGCGCGCTCGCGCGCGTGAGCCTCGGATTCGGCGGGCCTTCGCCGCGGCTCGCGCGGGGACTCTCGCTCAGATGAACGACACGCTGGACGTCCTGATCGTAGGTGGCGGGCCCGTGGGCGCCTGCCTCGCAGGACTTCTCCTGAGCGGCGCGGGTGGCCCGGCGCTGCGCGTCGCGGTGCTCGAGCCCGAGCGTCCGCGTGCGCCCGAACCTGGTTCGCCGTTCGACCTTCGCGTTTCCGCGTTCTCCCGCGCGAGCGAGCACCTGCTCGCGGCCTGCGGCGCGTGGGCGAGGATTCCGCGGGAGCGCCTCAGTCCCTTCGAGCGCATGCGCGTGTGGCACGCCTCCGCGGCGCCGCACGGACCCGACGTGCTCGTCTTCGACGCCGCGCACGCCGGCGAGCCCAATCTCGGTCACATCATCGAGAACCGTCAGGTGCAGGCGGCGCTGCTCGATGCCTTCGAAGAGGCGGGCGGACGCATCATCCCGGCGCGGCTGCGCGATCTCGAGATCGGCGAGGATCGCGTCACCGTGACGACGACCGAAGGGACGCTCGCGGCGCGCCTCCTGGTCGGTGCCGACGGCGCGCGCTCCGCCGTGCGCGAGGCGATCGGGCTCACCGCCGACGTCCTGGAGTACGGCCAGTCCGCGATCGTTGCGATGGTGACGACCGAGCGGCCGCACGAGCGCACCGCCTGGCAGCGTTTCCTCCGAAACGGGACGCTGGCGTTCCTGCCGCTCGCCGACGGCACGAGCTCCATCGTGTGGTCCATCGACACGGCGCGTGCAGCTGCGCTGTGTGAGGCTTCCCCGGAGGAGTTCGCCGCCGAGCTCGAACGCGATGCGGATGGTGCGCTCGGGCGCATCCGGCTCGTGAGCGAAAGGGCCGCGTTCCCGCTGCGCAGGCTCGCGGCACATCGTTACGTCGTTCACCGCTGCGCGCTGGTCGGAGACGCGGCGCACGTCGTGCACCCGCTCGCCGGGCAGGGCGTGAATCTCGGCCTGCTCGATGCCGCCACGCTCGCGGAGCTCATCCTCGACGCCCGCAGCGAGCGCGAGGACCCGGGAGCCCTTCGGGTGCTCAGGCGCTACGAGCGCTGGCGCAAGAGCGAGAACCAGCTCATGGGCTCGATGATCCACGCCTTCAATCGCTTCCTCGCACACGGTTCGGGTCCGCTCTCGCGTCTCGCGCAGCGCGGTCTCGGCTGGGTGAACCGCAGCGAAGAGCTCAAGCGCTTCTTCATCGGCCGCGCGCTGGGTCTCTCCGGCGAGCTGCCGCGGATCTGCACTGCGAAGGCGGGAATCGAAGCAGGTGCGCCATGAGAAGCGCGCCGTTGATCCTGGCCGCCGTGTTCGAAGGAGTCGTCATGGCCCAGACACCCGTGCAGGTCCCCGACGAAGCGGACATCCCGCGCCCCGTGCCCGTCGAGACGTCGCTCGCCGGAGCTGAGCGGCCCGACATCTCGCGCTTTCTCAACGTACGCACCGCGCGATCACCGTCGCTGTCGCCCGACGGCCGACGGCTCGCGTTCAGCACGAACATCAGCGGCTCGCCGCAGGTGTGGGTCGTCGATGCCGCGGGCGGCTGGCCGGATCAGCTCACTTTTGTCGAGTCGGCGACCTTTCACGAATGGTCGCCCGCGGGCGACTGGATCCTCTACGGCACGGATCGCAGCGGCAACGAGCGCGAGGGCTACTACCTGCTCAGCCCCGACGGGCTGCGCGAGCGCGAGCTGCTCGCACCGTCCGAAGCCTTCCGCGTGTTCGGCGGCTTCAGCCGCGACGGCAGGTTCGTCGCGTACGCGACGACCGAGCGCAACGGGCTCGACTTCGACATTCACCTCATCGATGTGGCGTCGGGTGAGGACCGCGAGGTGTTCCGCGGCCGGATGGGTCTCTATGCCGTCTCGTGGCATCCCGACGGGAGCGCCGTGGTGCTTTCGGAAGCGCGCGGGGAGGACGCCAACGACGTGTATCTGCTCGATCTGCGCACGGGCGGGCTCGAGACACTGTTCCGTCCGGAAGAAGCCTCGCGGTATTCCGGATTCGCGTGGACGCCGGACGGCGCGGGCTTCTACGTCGTCACCGATCAGGACCGCGAGCTCACGGCGCTCGCGTACTTCGATCTCGCACGGCGCGAGCTGCGCATCGTCGATGCGCCGGACGTCGAGGTGGAGGACGTCGCCATCACGAACGACGGCCAGTTCCTCGCATGGATCCTCAACGACGGCGGATACTCGCGGCTGCGCGTGCGGAACCTGCGCACCGGCGCGGATGTGGCGCCTCCGGAACTGCCGCAGGGCACGTACACCATCCGCTGGGCGCCGCGCGCCCCGATCGCCGCCATCGCCGTCACCGGTCCGCGAGTGCCGGGAGACATCTGGGTCTGGAATGCGGCCACCGGCGAGCTGCACCGCGCGACCCGCTCCGCGCACGCCGGCCTCGATCTCGATGCGATGGTCGTCCCGACTCATCACAGCTTCCCGGCACGCGACGGCACGATCATCCACGGGTTGCTCTATCTGCCTCGGGGGCTTGCGCCGGATGCCCGCGCGCCCGTGGTTCTCGCAGTGCACGGCGGGCCGACGGCGCAGGCGAGGCCTGATTTCTACGCTCCGCATCAGTATCTGCTCGCCCGGGGCATCGCCGTGTTCGATCTCAACTACCGCGGGTCGACCGGCTACGGCAAACGCTTCGCGCGGCTCAACGATCGCCGTCTGCGCGAGAACGAGCTGTATGACCTCGCGGACGCGGTCGCCTGGCTGAAGAAGCAGCCGCAGCTCGACGGGAACCGGGTCGCGATCATGGGCGGTTCCTACGGCGGTTATCTCACGATGGCCGCGCTCGCGCGTCTGCCGGATCTGTTCGCGAGCGGCGTGGCCCTCGTCGGCGTATCGGACTGGATCACGGCGCTGCAGGGCGCGTCACCGCAGCTCAAGGCGAGCGACCGCATCGAGTACGGCGACATCGACGATCCGGAAGACCGGGAGTTCTTCCGCCGGCTCTCGCCCATCACTCACGTCGCGGGCGTCCGCGCGCCGATCATGGTGATCCACGGCGCGAACGACCCGCGCGACCCGGTCACCGAATCGGACCGTTTCGTGCGTGCGATCAGGGAGCGCGGAGGCACGGCGGAGTACCTGCGCTTCCCGGACGAAGGTCACGGCATCCGCAAGATCTCCAACCGGATCATCGCCTACAGGCGCATCGCCGCCTTCCTCGAGCGCACGCTGCAGATGACCGGCGAGTGATCGTCTGCGGCCGCGCTCAGCGCGTGGGGATGCGGTCGATCTTCGCGGCGCAGATGAAGTCGTTCTCCGACAGGCCGCGGATGGCGTGCGTGGTGAAGGTGATCCTGCAGTAGTCGTATCCGATCTCGAGGTCCGGATGGTGGTCCTCGAGGTTCGCGATGTGCGCGACCGCGTTGACGAAGCTCATCGTGCGGTAGAAGTCGCGGAAGCGCAGCTCGCGGCGGATGGACTTCGCGTCCCCGGCGAGCTGCCACTCCGGCGCGAGCTTCTTCATGAGCGCCTGGGCCGCATCGCGCGTGAGCGGCTCGACGCCGCCCTCGCACGGCCTGCACTTCTTCTCGGCGAGCTCGGTCATGGTGCTTCCCTTCGCGCGTACTTGCGCGCCACGTACTGCTCGATGATCTCCTGGAACTCCTCGGCGATGCGCTCGCCCTTGAGCGTCACGGTCTTCGCACCGTCCTCGTAGACGGGCGCCACCGGACGCTCGCCGGTGCCGGGCAGGCTGATGCCGATGTTCGCGTGCTTGCTCTCGCCCGGGCCGTTCACCACGCAGCCCATGACCGCCACGGTCATGTTCTCGACACCGACGTAGGTCTTGCGCCACTCGGGCATGCGGCTGCGGACGTGAGACTGAATGCGCTGCGCGAGCTCCTGGAAGAACGTGCTCGTCGTTCGTCCGCAGCCGGGGCAGGCGACGACGAGGGGCGAGAAAGCCCGCAGGCCCATCGTCTGCAGGATCTCCTGCGCGACGATGACTTCCTGCGTACGGTCGCCGCGGGGCTCGGGCGTGAGCGAGACGCGGATCGTGTCGCCGATGCCTTCCTGCAGCAGCACCGCTATGCCTGCGGTCGAGGCGACGATGCCTTTCGAGCCCATGCCCGCTTCAGTGAGGCCGACGTGCAGCGGGTAGTCACAGCGCGAAGCGAGATCGCGGTAGATCGCGATCAGGTCCTGCACGCCGCTCACCTTCGCCGAGAGCACGATGCGATCGTGCGGCAGCCCAAGCGCCTCGGCTCGGCTCGCGCTCTCGAGCGCCGAGAGCACGACTGCGTTGCGCATGACCTGCTGCGCGGGCAGCGGCTGTGACCGTGCGGAGTTCTCGTCCATCAGGCGGGTGAGGAGATCCTGATCGAGACTTCCCCAGTTGACGCCGATGCGCACCGGTTTGCCGTAACGGCAGGCCGTTTCGATCATCTCGGCGAACTGAGGATCGCGCTTGCTGCCGCGTCCGACGTTACCGGGATTGATGCGGTACTTGTCGAGCGCCTCGGCGCAGGCGGGATGCTCGCGCAGCAGCTTGTGTCCGTTGAAGTGGAAGTCGCCGATGAGCGGCACGCTCACCCCGAGCTGCTCCAGCCGATCGCGGATGTGTGGTATCGCGGCCGCCGCCTCGGACGTGTTGACGGTGACGCGCACCAGCTCGGAGCCGGCCCGAGCGAGCGCCCGCACCTGCTGAGCCGTCGCTTCGACGTCGGCGGTGTCGGTGTTGGTCATCGACTGCACGGCGATCGGGTTCGATCCGCCGACGCGGACGGTTCCGATCTGCACGACGACGCTGCGGCGGCGCTCCTGGGTCATGATTCGCAGGCGGGACAATGAAACCGGGAAGATGCCGCTATTGTACCGTCCCTCCGCTCCCGCCCCCGGACATTCGCCACGGAACGGGAGGTGTTCAGGGCGGCAGCACCGTGGACTGCCAGGCGGCGAGCTGCCAGCGCCCGTCCCGGCGGACGTACACGTCCGTGAACACGAGCCGCATCTTCGAGGGCTTCCCGCCGAGCTCGCCCTCGACCCTGATGACGCCGTGGAGGATGCGGGCTCCGTCCGCCTCGCGTTCACGCAGACTCTCGACCTCGATGCTGCGATAGCGGATGCGGCCCGTCGCAATCGTCTGGAGGAATTCGCTCCGGCTCTCGCATTGGCCGTTCGAATGACAGTAGACGAGGTCCGAAGCCAGCATCGGCTCGAGGGCCGCGGTGTCCTGACGGACCATCGCGGCGAAGCGTTCCCGCTCCAGGGCTTCGATGCTCTCGCCGGCGCGAGGCTGTGTCGCGCACGCGGCGAGAAGCAACATGACGGCGGCACCGAGATATGCCGGGATGTTGTCTGATCGCATCCGCACGTGTCCTCACGAGCTTGATCGCGGCCGGATCATCGCCGCCGAGGCCGTTCACGGCAACAAGAAGCGTTGTCTGGTGCAGCTTGGGTTGGCGGGGTGCGGCTGATATCATCCGCGCGCTCGCTCGAAAACCGACCCGTCCGGAGAGATTCCGACGCCGGCCCGAAGCCCGCCCGAGGTGAGCGCGGCCGCGCGATCGGAACGCCGAAGGCGCAAGTCCCGCCCGGAAACGCTCAGGCACATGAACGGCGGATCGTCCGGGGCGAGCTCTGGAGAGTGGCGGACGTACGTGCGAGCCGGCTGCGGCAGCGCGGCGTGAAATCCGCCCACCGAAGGGGAGCGGCGCGAAGGCGCCTGATCTCTCAGGTCGAAGGACAGAGGGGCGGCAGGTGCGGCGAGCGCACCTGCCGCCTTTTTTGTTTTCGCGGGCTGGCGTCGTGTACCGCAGACCGGAGGACACATGGGACGCAGGACACCGCTTTACGAGCTGCACCGCACCCAGGGTGCACGCATGGTCGAGTTCGCGGGCTGGGAGATGCCGCTCCACTACGGCTCGCAGATCGAAGAGCACCACGCCGTGCGTCGGACCGCCGGCATGTTCGACGTTTCACACATGGGCGTCATCGACGTGCGGGGACAGAAGGCACGCGCGTTCCTGCGATACCTCCTCGCCAACGACGTCGCGCGGCTCGGGCGGCCGGGCAGGGCGCTCTACTCCTGCATGCTGAACGAGAGCGCAGGGATTCTCGACGATCTCATCGTCTACTTCCTCGGTCCGGAGTCTGCCGGCAGCGAAGCTTTCCGCATCGTCGTGAACGCAGGCACCCGCGAGAAGGATCTCGCGTGGATCCGCGAGCGGGCGCAGACCTTCGAAGTCGAAGTCACCGAGCGTGACGAGCTCGCGATGATCGCGGTGCAGGGACCGCAGGCGCGCGAGCGGCTCGCCGCGTTGCTCGCGCCCGAGGACGCGCAGACCGCGCTCTCGCTCTCGCCTTTCAGCGCGGCGGCGTTCGGCGAGTGGTTCGTCGCGCGCACCGGATACACCGGTGAGGACGGTTTCGAGGTCATGCTGCCTGCATCCGACGTGCTGCGCGTCTGGCGCGAGCTCGCCGAGCGCGGTGTCAGCCGCTGCGGCCTCGGCGCGCGCGACACGCTGCGGCTCGAGGCGGGAATGAATCTCTACGGCAGCGACATGGACGAGAACACGCATCCGCTCGAGTGCGGACTCGAGTGGACCGTCGCCTTCGAGCCTGCCGACAGAAGCTTCGTCGGCCGCGAGGCTCTCGAGGCGATCCGCGCCCGGGGCTCCGCGCGCAGGCGCGTCGGCCTGCTGCTCGAGGAGCGCGGAGTACTGCGATCGCATCAGAAAGTGATAGTGCCCGGCGTCGGCGAGGGGGAGATCACGAGCGGCACGTTCTCCCCGACGCTGCAGCGCTCGATCGCGCTCGCACGCGTGCCGGCGGCGCAGTTCGATCGTGTGCAGGTGGACGTGCGCGGGAAGCTCCTGCCCGCGCGCGTCGTCGAGCCGCCGTTCGTACGGCGCGGCAAGGTGCTGGTGGGCTGAGGTCCGGGAGCGTTCCAGAAGAACTTCCGCGAGAGGAAAGCCATGAGCAGGGTTCCGGCCGATCTGAAATACACGAAGAGCCACGAGTGGGTGCGCGAGCTGCCCGACGGAAGCGTCGAGGTCGGCATCACCGATCACGCGCAGGACGAGCTCGGCGAGCTGGTCTTCGTCGAGGTGCCGACCGAAGGACGGACGGTGCAGGCCGGCGAGGCCTGCGCAGTGGTCGAGTCCGTGAAGGCGGCGTCGGATGTCTACAGCCCGGTTTCGGGCACCGTCACGGAAGGCAATCCGCGGCTCGCGAGCGAGCCCGAGCTCGTCAATCAGGATCCTTACGGCGCGGGATGGCTCATGCGCCTCAGGCCCTCGAGCCGCGACGAGCTCCAGCAGCTCCTGTCCGCCGCCGACTATGAGGCGCAGCTCGCGGAGGGAGACGCCTGATGGCCTTCACGCCTCACACGAGGGAAGACGTCGCCGAGATGCTCGCGGCGATCGGCGTCGAGAGCATCGAGCAGCTCTTCGACGAAATCCCTGCGAACCTGCGCGTGAAGTCTCTGGAGCGCATTCCGGAGGCGCTCAGCGAGATGCAGATCGCGCGGCTCATGACCGAGCGCGCGCGCCAGGACGGCCGTCCGCTGTGCTTCATCGGTGCAGGCGCCTACGAGCATCACATTCCCGCCGCAGTGTGGGCGATCACGACGCGCGGAGAGTTCTACAGCGCCTACACGCCCTATCAGGCGGAGGCGAGCCAGGGCACGCTGCAGACGATCTACGAGTTCCAGACGATGATCTCGGCCCTCACCGGGCTCGAGGTCGCGAACGCGTCGCTCTACGACGGCGCATCGGCGCTCGCGGAAGCCATGCTCATGGCCGTGCGAGCGAACCGCCGCTCGAAATCCCAGCGCATCCTCGTTCCGACGACCGTTCATCCGCACTATCGCAAGGTCGCCGTGGCCACGACCGGCAACCAGGGGCTGATCCTCGAAACGCTGCCGTACTCGTCGACCGACGGCCGCACGCCGCTCGAGGCGCTCGAGCCTTACGCGAACGAGGACATCACGGTGCTCGTGATCCAGCAGCCGAACTTCTTCGGCATGCTCGAGGACGTCGACGCCCTCACCGACTGGGCGCACGAGCGCGGCGCGCTCGTGATCGCCGTCGTGAATCCCATCGCGCTCGCGCTGCTCAAGCCGCCGGGCGAGTGGGGCAGGGCCGGCGTGGACATCGCAGTGGGCGAAGGCCAGCCGCTCGGCGTGCCGCTGTCGTCCGGCGGTCCGTACTTCGGATTCATGACGGCCCGCATGTCTCACGTGCGCCAGATGCCGGGCCGCATCGTGGGCCGCACGCTCGACCTCAACGGCAATCCGGGATTCACGCTGACGCTCCAGGCGCGCGAGCAGCACATCCGCCGCGGCAAGGCGACCTCGAACATCTGCACGAATCAGGGCCTGCTCGTGACGGCGGCCACCATCTACATGTCGCTCATGGGACCCGAAGGGCTCGAGCGCGTGGCGGCCGTCTCGCACGCGCGCACGCGCGAGCTGGTCGCGGCGCTCACGCGCATTCAGGGCGTGCGCCCGGCCTTCCAGGGGCCCTTCTTCCACGAGGCGGTTCTGCGGCTCGACAAGCCGGCGTCCGCCGTGCTGGCGAGCCTCGCGGAGCGCGGCATTCTCGGCGGGCTCGATCTCGCCGAGCACTATCCCGAGCTCGGCAGCGCGATCCTCGTGTGCGCGACCGAGACCAAGACGGCCGGGGACATCGAAGCCTTCGCGAGCGCGCTCGCCGAGGCGATGAAGTCCGTACGGGCGGCCTGAAGGGAAGGTGCCATGCAGACTCGAACCGAGCCTCTCGTTTTCGAGCTCTCGCGTACCGGTCGCGGTGCGCGCGAGCAGTGGCCGCAGGAAGCGCCGCCGGCCGACGATCTGCCTGCGACTCTGCGACGCAGGCAAAGGCCCGCGCTGCCCGAGGTGAGCGAGCTCGACGTCGTGCGCCACTACACGCGCCTGTCGCAGCTCAACTTCTCGATCGACACGCACTTCTATCCCCTCGGGTCGTGCACGATGAAGTACAACCCGAAGGCGTGTAACAGCCTCGCGATGCTGCCGGAGTTCCTCGCGCGTCATCCGCTCGCGCCGGAGTCGCACGGTCAGGGATTCCTCGCGTGCCTGTACGAGCTGCAGGAGCTCCTCAAGGAGATCACCGGCATGCAGGGCGTCGCGCTGAGCCCGATGGCCGGCGCGCAGGGCGAGTTCGCGGGCGTCGCGATGATCCGCGCGTATCACCGCGCGCGCGGCGATCTCGAGCGCAACGAGATCATCGTGCCCGAGGCTGCGCACGGCACGAATCCCGCAACCGCCACCATGTGCGGCTGCGTGGTGCGCGAGATCCCCGTGGACTCCGAAGGCGACGTCGATCTCGATGCGCTGAAGGCCGCCGTCGGCCCGAAGACGGCCGGCATCATGCTGACGAATCCTTCCACGCTCGGCGTGTTCGAGCGGCGCATCGAGCAGGTGGCGCGCATCGTCCACGACGCCGGCGGGCTCCTCTACTACGACGGCGCGAACCTCAACGCGATCCTCGGCAAGGTGCGTCCCGGGGACATGGGCTTCGACGTCATCCACATGAACCTGCACAAGACCTTCTCGACGCCGCACGGAGGCGGCGGGCCGGGTGCAGGTGCGGTCGGAGTCGGCAGCCGTCTGCTGCCGTTCCTGCCGGTGCCGATCGTCGGCCGGGACGGTGACCGCTACCGCTGGCTCACCGAGAAGGATCTGCCGCAGTCGATCGGGCGCCTGTCGGCCTTCATGGGCAATGCGGGCGTGCTGCTGCGCGCCTATGTCTATATCCGCATGCTCGGGCGCGAGGGCCTCGTCCGGGTTGGCGAATTCGCCACGCTCAACGCAAACTATCTGCTGGCGCGGCTCGTGAAGGCGGGGTTTGCGGCGGCTTATCCGTCGCGGCGTGCGAGCCACGAGTTCATCGTCACGTTGAAGCGCGAGGCGCGCGAGCTCGAGGTCACGGCGATGGATTTCGCGAAGCGGCTGCTCGATTTCGGTTTCCACGCGCCGACGACGTACTTCCCTCTGCTGGTGCCCGAATGTCTGCTGATCGAGCCCACCGAGACCGAAAGCAAGGAGACTCTCGATGCGTTCGTCGAGGCGATGGTGCGGATCCGCAGGGAGGCGGAGGATGAGCCCGAGCGTGTGCGCAGAGCACCTCACACTCTGCCGGTCCGGCGTCTCGACGACGTGCGCGCCGCGAAGCAGCTGGACCTGACATGGAAGCCGGCGACGCAGCCCTGAGAGAGAGCTCCGAAACGTCGTCCGGGCAGGCGAGGGGCAAGCGCGGCGGTGCCGCGCGCGTCCTGCGCGCCTGCGGGGCGAGCTGGCGCGGGCTCGTGGGGGCCTGGCGTGAGGAGCTGGCCTTCCGTCAGGAACTCGCTCTGGCTGCGGTCGTCATACCTCTGGGTCTGTGGCTCGGGCGTACGGGCGTCGAACGCGCACTGCTCGTTGCACCGATGCTGCTCGTGCTCATCGTCGAGCTCGTCAACAGCGCCATCGAGGCGACGATCGACCGTATCGGCTACGAGCGGCATCCACTCTCCGGGCTCGCCAAGGACATCGGCTCCGCCGCCGTGTGCCTGTCCCTGGTGCTGCTCGGGGCGGTCTGGCTCCTCGTTCTGCTCGGCCGCTGATCTTCTTCTCAGGAAATCACATGCGATTCGTACGACTGCTGCTCTGCCTGCTCGCCCCCTGCGCCATCTCTCTGGCGCAATCCTCTCTGCCGCCCGCAGAGCCCGAATCGCCGGCAGTCGTTCCCCCGCAGGCCGAGGGACCCGCGCAGCAGCAGGCCGAGGAAGTCGCCCAGCAGGCGGCAGCGGTCGAGGAAGATCCCGACTGGGCGGTCACGCTCGAGCGGATTGCCGGCAGTGTCGTCTCGATCAAGGTCGATGCGACCCGCGCCTTCGACACGGAGTGGAATGCATCCGCTCAGGCGACGGGCTTCGTGGTCGATGCCGAGCGCGGCCTGATCCTCACGAACCGGCACGTGGTCACGCCGGGTCCGGTCACGGCCGAAGCGACGTTCCTCAACCGCGAGGAAGTCCAGCTCTATCCGGTGTACCGCGACCCGGTGCACGACTTCGGTTTCTATCGCTACGACCCGTCGAAGCTGCGTTTCATCAAGCCGAAGGCGCTGCCGCTCTATCCCGAGGGCGCGCAGATCGGCCGTGAGATCCGCGTGGTCGGCAACAACGCGGGCGAGCAGCTCTCGATCCTCGCGGGCACGCTCGCGCGGCTCGACCGCGACGCGCCGCGCTACGGTCTCGCGAAGTACAACGACTTCAACACCTTCTATCTGCAGGCCGCCTCGGGGACTTCCGGCGGCTCGTCGGGTTCTCCGGTCGTCGACATCCGCGGCCGCGTCGTGGCGCTCAACGCAGGCGGCGCGAGCGGTGCGGCTTCGAGCTTCTATCTGCCGCTCGGGCGCGTGCGTCGAGCGCTCGAGCTCATCCAGAAAGGCGAGCCGGTCACCCGCGGCACGGTGTACACGGTGTTCCAGTACCGTCCGTACGACGAGCTGCGTCGCCTGGGGCTCACGTCCGGCACTGAAGCCGCGGTCCGCAAGGCGTTCCCCTCGCAGACCGGCATGCTGGTGGTGAGCGAGGTGCTGCCGGGCTCACCCAGCGAGAACGTCCTGCAGCCGGGCGACATCCTGGTGCGCGTGAACGGCGAGTACATCACTCACTTCGAGCCGCTCGCCGAGATCCTGGACAACTCGGTGGGGCGCACCGTCGACATCGAGCTCGAGCGAGGCGGCGCGCCGGTTTCCGCGACGGTGCAAGTCGGCGACCTGCACGAGATCACCCCGGATGCGTACCTGGAAGTGGGGGAGGCGATCCTGCACACGCTCTCCTATCAGCAGGCGCGTCACTTCAACGTGCCCGTGCGCGGCGTGTACGTCGCGAATCCCGGCTACATCCTGAGCGCCTCGGGGATTCCGCGCGGCGCGGTGATCACCGCCGTCAACTCGAAGCCGGTCAACAACATCGACGACATGCAGGCCGTCCTCGCGCAGCTCGGCGACGGCGACCGCATGACGGTGCGGTACTTCACCATCGACAACCCGAACGGCAGTCAGCTCCGCTCGGTGCGCATGGACCGCCGCTGGTTCCCCGCGCGCCGCTGCCACCGCGACGACGTGCAGGGCATCTGGCCGTGCGTCGCGCTCGAAGCGGGACCGGCGCCGAAGGCCCCGGTTCCCGGCGCCGCGGTGCTGCCGCAGATCGACGATCCGCGCCTCGCGCGCATCGCGCCGTCGCTCGTGTTCGTGAACTTCGACATGCCGTACTCGGTGTCGGGCATCACCGAGCGCAACTATCACGGCACGGGCCTCATCGTGGACGCGGAGCGCGGGCTCGTCGTGGTCGATCGCAACACCGTTCCGGTGTCCATCGGCGACGTGAGTCTCACGTTCGGCGGCACGCTCGACGTGCCGGGCCGCGTCGAGTACATCCATCCGCTGCACAATCTCGCGGTCGTGTCCTACGACCCGGCGCTGATCGGGAACACGCCCGTGAAGGCCGCGAAGCTCTCGCGACGGCAGCTCAAGGCCGGCCAGACGGTGTGGGTCGTCGGTCTCGGCTCCGACAACGAGCTGCGCTCGCGCAGCACCCAGATCGCGAACATCGATCCTCTGCAGCTTCCGCTCTCGCGCACCATGCGCTTCCGCGAGAGCAATCTCGAGGTCGCCGAGCTCGTCAATCCGCCGCGCGACTACGACGGCGTGCTGCTCGACGATTCCGGCGAGGTCGTGGGCCTCTGGTCGAGCTTCGCGTACGAGAGCGGGCGCGATCTCGTGCAGGAGAACCGCGGCGTGCCCATCGAGCTCGTGGCGGACATGATCGACCGCGTGCGGAACGACAGGCCGCTGCACTCGCTCGAGGTCGAGTTCGCGGCGCTGCCGCTCGCGGGCGCGCGCGATTTCGGCGTCAGCGACGAGTGGCTCACCAGGCTCGTGCAGCACAGCCCCTCGCAGCGTCAGGCGCTCACCATCGTGCGCATCGTGGGCGGGTCGCCGGCCGAGCGGGTGCTGCAGCAGGGCGACATCGTGCTCGCGATCGACGGCAAGGTCGTCACGCGCTTCCGCGAGGTGGAGCGTGCGGTGGCCGACAAGCCGCGCGTGCAGGTCACCGTCTGGCGCGGCCAGGAGCTGCAGACGCTGGAAGTGGACACCGTTCCGCTGACGGGGCTCGACATCGACCGGATCGTGCTGTGGGCCGGTGCCACGCTCCAGGCACCGCATCGCGCGATGGCCGCGCAGCGCGGGATCCCGCCCATCGGCGTGTACGTGGGTTACTTCGCGTACGGCTCGCCGGCCACCCGCTACGGCCTGTATCCGGGCCGGCGCATCGTCGAAGTGGACGGCGTCTCCACCCCCGATCTCGACACCTTCATCCGCGCGGTGGCAGGGCGGCCCGACCGGGCATCGGTGCGCCTCAAGACGCTCACCTGGAACAACGCGCCCGAGGTCATCACGCTGAAGCTCGACAAGCACTACTGGCCGGCCTACGAGCTGCGGCGCACGCCCCAGGGCTGGGTGCGTCAGTCGCTCGAGTAGGCCCGGGCAGGGCGGGCTGCGAAGTGCATCGCACGGGGCACCGGCAGCCCTTGGTAGAATCTGTCACATGGTGCGGATCGTCAGGGCGACACAGGTCGAGCTGGAAGCCGCCGTGCAGGCCCTGCGCGACGGCGAGCTCGTCGCGTTTCCGACCGAAACCGTCTACGGGCTCGGCGCGAACGCCCAGAATCCGGTCGCGGTCCGCAAGATCTTCGAGGCCAAGGGTCGTCCGACCACTCATCCCCTCATCGTCCATCTCGACAGCCCGCGCTACCTGCACCGCTGGGTGCGCGAGGTGCCCGAGGTGGCGGCACGCCTCGCCGAACGCTTCTGGCCGGGACCGCTCACGATGGTCCTGCCCCGTGCGCCGAACGTGCACGACATCGTCACAGGCGGTCAGGACACCGTGGCCATCCGGGTGCCTTCCCACCCGATGGCCCAGCAGCTCCTCACCGCGTTCGGTGGCGGCATCGCGGCACCTTCCGCGAACCGCTACGGCCGCCTGAGTCCCACGCGCGCGGAGCACGTGCGCGACGAGCTCGGCGATGCCGTGCGCGTCGTGCTCGACGGCGGCGAATGTCAGATCGGTCTCGAATCCACCATCGTCGCCTGCGACAACGACGGAGTGCGGGTGCTGCGCCCCGGAGCCGTGACGGTCGCGCAGATCCGCGAGGTGGTCGGCGATCGTCTCATCGAGAGCTCCACGCTCGAAGCACCGCGCGTGCCGGGGAGCACGCCTTCGCACTACGCGCCGCGCACGCCGCTCGTCATCGTGCCGGCGGGCGAGATCGACGCGCGCGCCGAAGCCGCGTCCCAGGGCGGCCGGCGCATCGCGGTGCTCGCGCAGCGTCTGCCGCTCAAGTCGCACAAGTACGTCACCTGGATCAACGCCGGGCGAAGACCCGAGCAGTACGCGCACGATCTCTACGCGAATCTGCGCACGCTCGACAAGGCGGGATGCGAGCAGATTCTCGTTCAGGCGGTGCCCGACGATGAGCGCTGGGACGCCATTCGCGATCGTCTGATCCGTGCGGCGAGCAGCATTTCCGACGCGGACGACACCGGCGCGACGGCCGTCCTTCCGTAAAGACTCCGGTGCGGCGCCCGTAGCGCTGCGACTGCACGGGGCTTACTCTTCGCACTATCCCCGGGTGCGGCTGCCTCGCGGAGGGGCCGGTCATGGCGGTCGATGCGGACTTCAGGCCCGAACCGGGGCCGTATGCGGTGGCAGTCCTCGCCACGTTTGCGGCAGTCCTGATCCGCTGGCTCCTCGATCCCATGCTGGGCGACGGCTATCCGCTCGCGCTCGTCTTCGCCGCGCTCGCCCTGGCGGTCTACATCGGCGGCATCGGCCCGGCAGTCGTCGCCCTGCTGCTCGGCTATCTGCTCAGCAACTTCCTGTTCATCGAGCCTCGCGGCGTGCTGTCGATCGGCAAGCCGCGCGAGGAGATCGCCGTGCCGCTCTACCTCCTCGGTGGCGGAATGATCATGTACCTCGGCGACGCCGCGCGGCGTGCGCGCCGGCGGGCCGAACGTCTTGCGGTTCTCTACCGTGAGGCGGAGCGGGAGACTCAGCGGCTCAACGTCGAGCTCAATGCCCGCATCCGCGAGCTCGATACGCTGCTCGAAGTGCTGCCCGTCGGCGTGCTGATCTGCGAGCGCGGCAGCGACGAGTATCGCGGCAATCCGGCTGCGTTCCAGCTCATGGGCGCGACGGGCGTGCCCCGGGGGCCGGTGGCTGCGCTCAAGTCGGCGCCGGCCGAGGCCTTCATTGCGCGGGCGTCGGTGAACGGGCGGCCCGCTTCTCTCGACGAGCTGCCGCTCGCGCGTGCGTTCAACAGGGGAGAGTCGATACACAACTTCCGTTTCGACGCCGTGGCTCACGACGGACGCGTGCTCAGCGTGCTTTCCGAGGCGGCGCCTCTGCGGGACGAGCAGGGAAACGTCCGCGGCGCGGTGGCCGCATACGTCGATCTCACCGAGGTCCAGCGGGCGCAGGCCGCCGTGCGCGCGAGCGAGGAGCGGCTCGCGCTCGCGACCCGTGCGATCCACGGCTACGTCTACGACATAGACGTGGCGCAGGACGTCAAGTCGAGCCGGATCCGCGTGTGGCGCGGCCATGGGCTGCGGGACGTCATCGGAGTCGACCCTGACGAAGCCCATCCGGACGTCCCGTGGTGGGAATCGCGCGTGCATCCCGACGACCTGCCGATGCTGCGCGCTCTCCTCAGCCAGGCGTATTCCTCCCACGCGGACAGTTTCGTGGCCGAATACCGCGTCCGGCACCGCGACGGGCACTACGTCTGGATCGCCGACCGGGCGGTCATCCAGCGCGACGCCGGGGAGAAGGTCCTCCGGGTCGTCGGCAACGTCATCGACATCTCCGCGTACAAGCAGCTCGAGAAGCGGCTGGAGGAAACCATCGC